>WLWF01000090.1_pt1 | contig 80007 bp, 100 predicted proteins | sample 6718331 | NCBI WGS metagenome assembly WLWF01 (sample SAMN12718692, study PRJNA515312) | sponge metagenome | isolation source: marine sponge | host: Mycale hentscheli | place: New Zealand: South Island, Marlborough, Capsize Point | collected 2003-05-01 | reverse complement strand
GCTAAAAATTTTATTTTTTTTTCACAATTCTCCAATAACCTTGATATCTTTGCAGTGTATCGTTGTGCCATTATATATAACAAAGAGATTATAAAAAATCATCTAATGGAATATCTTCTACTAAAAGTCTAGAAGCGATTCTTTTAGCCCAAAACCTTTGTGATATTCTGTAACGCAAATCGAATATTTCTTGAAATTCGTTTTTAATGTCTATAATATGTCTGCTAACTCCCCAATTGTTTTTACATAAAATAGATGAACAACACAAACATTTTTGCTTAGTTAGTTTTTCAAAATCTTTAAATGAAGATAATTTATTTGTAAGTTGTCCATAGTATGTTAAAACATCCTGTCCTTTAAATAAAACAGTAGGAACTTTAAAAGGATGACATTCATTAATTTTAACAGATAAATACCCATATTCTCCAGTGAATTTATCATAAATGGGGATAAATATTAAATTTTCTGTATCGAAATATTGTATTGCGTGCATCGTCCAACAATCTTTTAAAGATTCATTTACCAGTCTATTTCTAGCAATAATTCTACTCATATGTAGGTTATATAAGTATACTTTTATATATTTTTCCCTATATGTTTGGAGAACTACTGAAAAAAAGGCACTAAAAAAAGAGTACTCACAAAAAAGTGATAAAAAGTCGAGGCACTTTTGCAATTTGGACATTTCAAAAATGTCCAGATTGAGATTCTTGAGATTTTTTTGAATCGTTTTTTTGACACTTTTAGCAAAATTCCTTCATCTTCTAGGAAACTTTAACAAAAAGTACAAAAAAATATGTAGGGTCCTTATGTAGTACCGAAAAAAAGGCACTAAAAGTGTCTTAAAAAAAAGGAATTTAGGAACTTTTTGTGTTATCCATTTATAAGGATGAAAAAGTTCCAAAAAAGTTCCAAAAAATTTTACTGTGAAAAGTGTGACTATTCATCGAATAGAGAAAGTCAATGGCGTCGTCATTTATCCACTACAAAACATAAAATGGATAACATGGATAACACCTTGGATAACTCAAAAAGTACCAAACGGTGTTTCGAGTGCGTTTGTGGCAAAGTGTATAAGTATAATTCGGGCCTCAGTAAGCACAAGAAAAAATGCACACTAATCTTGAAGGAATCATCTAATGAAAAAATGGAAGAAAACCCCACTACATCTAGTAGTAAAAGTGGTCTTTCTGTTGAAGTTTTGAATAAATTGGTTGAGCAAAATAATACTTTAATGGAAAAAGTTATAGAATTGTCTAAAGATAGACAAGTTATTAATTACCAGAACTGCGGTAATAAAAAGATGACAATCAATGTTTTCTTAAACCAAGAATGTAAGAATGCTATGAATTTAACAGATTTTGTTGAAAATGTAAAGGTATCCCTAGAGGATTTGAACTATACTAAAGAGCACGGGTATATCAAGGGGATTAGTAATATTTTTGTTAAACATTTGAAAGACCTTGATCCTAAGGAACGTCCGATTCATTGTAGCGACAAAAAACGACTACAATTTTACGTTAAAGAAGAAAACAAATGGGAGAAAGATAAAGCAAACGCTAAAATAGATAAAACGATTGAAGATATTACTGTGAAACAAATTAAAAGAATTAAAGAATGGGAGAAACAACATCCAGATTTTTTACAAAATGAAAAGTTACTTCAAGAATGGCATCGCATGATACAACAAATAACAGGGAGTGGAGAAGAATTACAAAAAGAACAAATCAAAAAATCACTTGGGAATACTATAGAGATTAAAGACGCTATGGTAATCGAATAAATTAAAATGCCGCAAATCCACCTCCACCAGCATTATAAGCAGCTGGTTCTAATGGGAGATTGCTATAAGATTCCTGCATTCCTGCTCCGGCTCCACTTCCGGTAGAGCCCATTGATGGAGCTTGTTGTGGTTGTTGTTGTTGTTGTGGTGGTGGTGGAAGCATTTGCGTTGCGCTCATTTGAGCATTAGGAGAATTTAAATAATCCGCTCTACTTGGAGAATGTGTTGGCATACCACCTCTTGAAATTGGTTGAGATACACTCACTCTGTTCCCTCCTTGTTGTTGATTTTGTTGTTGTTTATTTTTCTTGTTATCGGTATCTTCCTCTGATTTACCGTCCCATAAATCCATCATTCTATTACTAATTGCTTTAAATTTTTTCTCAACCTTACCGTCGAACATAAATGAAGAAAGTAAGAAAACAACAATAATACTAAATAAATTAATATCACCCATTGCTGTACCACTAAATGTAGGAACGGCTGTAATGACACGATGAATAAAGAATAGTCCAATACAAGCCATTAAAGATTGTCCTAGTATTTCTGCTAAAAGTTCCATCGTTCCTTTTGAAGCATCATACTCAGGAAATACCTTTTCAGAAATATTCTGTAAGATAGCTACAGGTATAACAGCTAATATAGTGTATTGAGCAAGGTTCATCAAATTAGATTTTGTTTCGTCATCAAATTTAAAGATATGTTTTACTATAGCGTTTCCAGATGTAGTTGGTGCGGATTCTTGTTTGTCCATATGAATTATAAAAAGAAATTAAAAATATGATATGGTTATAAATTATATGTTAAGAAGATTTGTTAATACAAGTGCTAGATACCGTCCAAACTTAGAAGAAAAACAATATTTAGATTTAATTACAAAAATTACCAAGACAGGAGACTTACAACAAGGTAGAAATGGAAATGTTTTTAGTACAATTGGAGAGACAATGCGATTTTCTTTAAAAGATAATACTATTCCTTTATTAACCACTAAAAAAGTAGCTTGGAAAACTTGCCTAAAGGAACTATTATGGTTTATAAAAGGAGATACAAATAATAAAAACTTAAAAAATCAAAATGTTAGTATTTGGAATGGAAATGCGTCACGGGAATATTTAGATTCGCGCAATTTGCATTATTTAAAAGAAGATGATTTGGGACCTGTATATGGTCATCAATGGCGATTTTGGAATGCTCCTTATAGTAAAGAATTAGGTTGTTCAGAGACATATAATGGAAAAGGAATTGACCAATTACAAAATGTAATTAATTCGTTGAATCATCCTGAAGAACGTTTTTCAAGGCGTATTATCATGTCAGCATGGAATCCGGAACAACTAAACGAAATGGCTCTTCCTCCGTGTCATGTTTTGTCTCAGTTTAAAGTCACAAATAATAACGAATTAACTTGTATTTTATATCAAAGAAGCGGAGATGTAGGTTTAGGGATACCTTTTAATATTGCCTCCTATAGTTTTCTAACTCATTTACTAGCTAAACATTGTGATTTAAAAGCAAAAGAATTCATACATTTTATAGGTGATGCGCATATTTACGACGACCATTGTAAAGTTTTGAATCAACAAATAGATAGAGAACCATTTCAGTTTCCAAAATTATTAATTGAAAATAAATATGTCAATATTAATGACTATTCAATAAATGATTTTAGTTTGAAAAATTACAATTATTATGATGCTATAAAAATGGATATGCGTGTATAATTTAGGAAATATATATGGCTTTAATTTATAATGTTTGCGCGAAGACCACAATATGAGGCAGTTAATTCATCTAGTGAGCAACATATTTTAACCGTACTTAGATTTCATGAAGCAAGATTAGGTAAGATTGAAAAACATTTGATAAATACAAATAAACAACTTCAAAATTTAATTACAGTTTATAAAGGTGATGGAAAAAATAATATTAATAAAAAGGTTTCTTCAAATAACAATGTTAATAATGTCGATAAACAATCTTTTTCACTTTTGAAAACAATGATGGAAAATTTGACTAATCAGGTGGTAACATCACAAACTTTTATGAAAGAAATCAAAGATGTAGTAAGTAATATTAAACATACTCCATCTGTGGTTAAAAAAGAGAAAAAAGAAGAGAAAAAACCAAAAACGGATGATTATTATACTAATCATAAATTATTGGAATTAGAGCGTGATATTGCTAAAGCACAGTTAATTAGTATTGGAATGGAACCAACATTAGATAGAGTTGATGAATATGTCGATCGTATGAGAAGAGATAGAAAAAGATTTTTAAAAAGTGAAGATAGTAAAAAAAAAGTAGAAGAAGTAGAGGATGTAACTGTGGATAATCAATTGGAAATAGATGAATCTGATAGTGGAGAGGAAGTAGAACTTGAAAACAATGATGAAGAAGAGTTTAATAATGTTGTTTTAGATGAATCAGTTTTAGCACAAAATATAGAAAATATAGAAATAGTGAAAGAAGAAGTAAAAGAAGAAGTTTCTTTTGCTGTCGAAAAAATTCCGGTAGTAATTAAACCCAGAAAAAAACGAGGAAGACCTAAAAAAAAACATTAATTGCGTAAATCATTTAGAATCATTATCAATATAATAATTATAAATGAGTAGATATTCAAGAAGAATTCCACAAGAGAGTAATGCTAAAATTTCATCATCTTCAAGGTCCTTAAGACAACAACCACAAGCGCAATCAATTCCAGGCACTCCAATTCAACAAATGTGGCATATTTTAAATTTTCATGAAACAAGATTAACTCAACTGTCACAATTTCTACAAAAGCAAGAATCAAATAATGGAAATACAAATGAAGGAGATAATTCACATGCAGCACAGAGTGAAACTGAGCATATGATTCAGTATAATACTTTGTTACAACAAGTTCAAGAATTGACAGACCGTGTAGAGAAATTAGAAGCGGAAAATAAAGAACTTTCACAAGGTAATATGGTTTCTTTAAGCATTGAAGAAGATTTACAAAGTGGATTTAATGGGGAGTCTGCTGTTTAAATTGATTATAATAATAAAGATAATTATTAATATATTCAACAAACCATGAAATTCGTTATTACCGAACCAACCAAAGTGAAAGCATTTGCAACAATTTTCAAGCAACTAAAAAACGTTACTGCCGATGTAAATATAGACTTTACAGATGATACAATGTATATTCAGTGTATGGATTCTGCCCATGCGTGTTTATTTGAGCTACTCTTACAAAAAGATTGGTTTTCAGAATATTCAGTAAAAAAACCATTTTCGATGGGTATACATTGTGAATTTATGTTTAAAATGATTGATTGTTTGGAAGATGGTCAGCAAATAACAATGTATATGAAAGAAGATGCAGATAAACTATCGGTCGATTTTGATAGTATAGAAGATAGTAATACTATTAGAAAATGCTTTGAAATGCCTTTAATGAATATTGAAACCGACCATCTTGATATTCCAGAGACAGAATATGAGGCTGATATATCTATTCTTTCAGATGAATTCGCAGATTTAATAAGTCAATTGAATATATTTGGCGATGAACTTCAAGTAAAATGTGATATGGAAACAATTGCTCTAACTTCAAATGGAGAAATGGGTAAGATGACAGCCGCTATTAAAGAAGAAAATATTGTAGAATATGCCATTGAAGAAGATAGTACAGTTAATCTTACTATAAGTATAAAATTTATTCAAACGATGTGTGGATTTTCAAAAATCAGTGACGTAGCATATCTTCATTGTAGTAATAACAAACCTGTTAAGCTACATTATTCATTGGATGACGAAGATAGTGGTGATAGTTCTAATTATGTTCGATTCTTCATTGCTCCAAAGTTAGATGATTAAATAATAAATACGGAAAAAATAGAATAATCCTTTCTAGAATAGTAATAATATGAATTACTTTATTGCCATTTTTATATTTTGTGTAGTACTATTCCTTTATCTGCACATATATTACCATTTAAAAACAAGTAATGATTTAGAAGTCTATACAATTGAACGACCATCTAAAAACAAACTAGAAGAAATTTGTGATTTAAGACAGCCTGTAGTATTTGAATTTTCAAATGAAAGGTTACTTGAAAGTTGTAATTTAGCCAGTTTAGATGATAACTATGGTGCTTTTGATATAAAATTAAGAGATATTTATAATAAAGATGAAAATACTGAATTATACCTTCCTTTTTTATTGAAAGAAGCCTTAAAGGTGTTTCAAAATGATAAAGAATCAAAATATATAACTGAAAATAATACTGAGTTTTTAGAAGAAACAGCTGCAATTAAAAATTTTAGATATAATGATTCCTTTTTGAGACCACCAATGGTATCAAAATGTATATATGATTTATGGTCTGGATCAGTAGGAGCACAAACTCCTTTAAGATATAATTTGGAATATAGAACATTTCTTTATATTACTTCTGGTAAAGCCAAATTAAAACTAATACCGCCTCATAGCGCAAGATATTTAAATACAGAGAAGGATTACGATAATTTTGAATTTAGGTCACTTGTTAATCCATGGAATGTACAAAATAAATACAAAGCCGATTTTGATAAGGTAAAAGTCTTAGATTTAGATATTGTACCCGGTTATATTATTTTTATTCCTGCTTATTGGTGGTATAGTATAGAATATGAAGAATTATCTTCAATTTGTGTTTTTAAGTATAGAACTTTTATGAGTTCTTTATCAACACTACCGCAAACATTAATGTCGTATCTTCAAAAACAAAATATTAAAAGAGAAATAGCAAAAAAACTTGATATTGTTGATAATCTTATTCCATTAAATAATGAGATGAAAACAGATATAAAGGTACAATAATGAATTATGTAATAATATGAAACGTTGGGTAGAATATATTTGGTTAGATCATGATAATAATTATCGTTCAAAAACTCGTATATTAAACGATGATGGTTCTGCTGGACCATTTGGTATTAGTAAATTACCAACTTGGAATTTTGATGGTAGTTCTACCAAACAGGCGGAAGGTGAAGATAGCGAAGTGTATATTAAACCTGTTTATATGGTGAGAGATCCCTTTAGAAGACAATGTGACTCTTGGTTGGTTTTATGTGATACATGGCTTCCCGATGGTAATCCGCATCCTGATAATACAAGAGTAAATGCTATGAAGATTTTTAGTCAAAAAGTAGTTCGAGAATCTGAAACCTGGTTTGGTTTAGAGCAGGAGTTTTTTGTTAGAACAAGTGTAAGAGGTTATCCTGTGGGAATGGATAAAATGATTTATGCAAAGTCAAAGGAAGAAAATATTCAAGGACCGTATTATTGTGGTGTAGGTAAAGGAAATTGCGCCACAAGAGAATTAATGGAAGAAGCAGTACAACATATGGTAGATTCCGGATTGAATATTACTGGTTTAAATTTTGAGGTAGCACCAGGACAAGCTGAATTTCAAATCATGAATGCTGGTATTGATGCGGCAGATGAACTGCATATAGCTAGGTATATTTTAGTTAGAACTGCTGAACAAAAAGATTTATTTATCGATTTTCACCCTAAGCCTTTTAAAACAAAACTAAATGGTTCTGGGTGCCATACAAATTATAGCACAAAACAAATGCGAGCGGATGGTGGTATGGATGTAATTAATAAAGCTTTGGAAAAATTAAAAGACAAACATACTGAACATATTAAAATTTACGGCAAGGATAATAATATGAGATTATCTGGTAGTTATGAAACAGCTGATATTAATACATTTAGTACAGGAGTAGCGGATAGAGGTGCTTCTATTCGTATTCCTAGAGAATCAGTTAAAAATAAAAAGGGTTATTTTGAAGATAGAAGACCAGCAAGTAACATGGACCCATATCTTGTAACCGCTAAAATTGCTGAAACAACACTTTTGTAAATAAAGAAAATTGAATATATACAATTGTTGTTTAATTATACTAAACAACAATGCCTTTTAAGCTGCACGTAGCAGACAGGAATTACGAATCATTTGACATTATTAATGCCTCTACTCTTTCAGGCGATGATTCTATTCCAAGTTTAAATCCTGTAGAACATAAACTTTTAAATCAAGATATATTTGATTATGATACAACCACTAAAAAAGTAATTATCCAACACTCAACTACACGCTCAATGCCAAATATTCCGGGTGTTTTAGTATTAGAAGGTAATAAAAGGTATGGAAAACATAAAAATAAATTCCTCTATAAATGTGTTCCAGACGACAGGAGACTTCCTATCTTTATGATTCCTTACCAAATAAGATTGGGATTTAATAAAAAACAATATAATAAATACGTAGTCTTTAAATATAATCATTGGAATTCTAAACATCCACAAGGAATGATTGTTCAGGTTCTCGGCGATGTTACTAATTTATCTAATTTCTATGAATATCAGCTTTATTGTAAGAGTTTGTATGCGTCTATTCAGAATTTCAATAAAGTTACTATGAAAGCTCTTAAAACTAAATCTGAGAATGAATTTATCGACCAAATTCAACAAACTTATAATGTTGAAGACCGTCGTGGATGGGATGTGATATCTATTGACCCAAAGACAAGTAAGGATTTTGACGATGCTTTTGGTATCAAAGAATTAGAAGATAATAAATTTATATTGAGTATCTACATTGCTAATGTATCTTTCTGGATGGATGCATTGAATTTGTGGAGCTCATTTTCTCAACGAATCGCAACTATCTATCTACCAGATAGAAAGCGACCAATGCTTCCTACTATTCTATCAGATGCTTTATGTAGTCTTCAAGAAAATCGCTCTCGTTTTGCTTTAACTTTAGATTTGGTAATAAATAAAGATACTTGGCAAGTAGAAAAAACAGACTTTAGAAACACTTGTATTTGTATTCGTAAAAACTTCAGATATGATACAGATGAACAGCGCAACGATAAGACGTTCAAAACAATATTGCGATATGTAAAAAAAATGAACAAAGCGAAAAAATATATAGATAATGTTACTAATTGTCATGATTTAATTGCTTATTTGATGATTTTGATGAATTATGTTTCGGCTACTTATCTTAAAGAAAATAAAATTGGCATATTTAGGTCTGCTAAATTTAATGGGAATTTTACAGCACCAACACATATACCAGAAGATGTTCAAAAATTCTTAAAAATGTGGAATAGTTTTGGTGGTCAATATGTTAAATTTGAACAAGTAGAAAGTCATGATATGTTACGGTTAGATGCGTATGTTCATATCACGTCGCCAATTAGAAGATTGGTTGATTTGTTGAACAGTATAATTATACAAGATTCACTAGGGTTTATGAAACTAACTGGTGAAAGATTGGCATTCTATACAAGATGGACAAACACAGAAGCGTTCGATTATATTAACCAAACGATGCGTTCTATTAGAAAGGTCCAAAATGACTGTTCTCTTTTGAATATTTGTGCTAGTGATGAGGCGTTATTGAGTAGAATTCATACTGGATTTATATTTGATAAAATTATTCGAAATGATGATTTATATCAATATATGGTATATTTTCCTGAGTTTAAAATGATAAATAGATTTACTTCTAGACATGATAAAGAAAATCTATCTGCTCAAACATTTAAATTATATATATTTATGGATGAAAATCAGTTGAAACAAAAAATTCGAATTGAATTACAATAATTATAAATCATATAAGATTTCTAGTTCAAATGATAATGAGTAGTCCATATTATTCATATCTAATATTCTTCCATATTCATCCATTAATTTTATTTCTAATTTAGTTAGATTTACTGGACCAAAGTATTTTCTCTCCACATGTTCACAACAAGAAGAAGTTTTACAGCAATCAGTAGAAAGTTTGGCTAATATGTTATTATCTGCCAACATATCCTCTTTAAATGGTGAAATAATCGACGTACCGTGATTGTGTTGATAGTCATTTACTAATAATAAAAAATATCTTGTTCCTTGAAAATCATAAATTCCTTCTCCTGTATAGATTGTTTGATTTGGAATACTATTTTCCCATTGATATATAGATTTTCTGAAACCCATTAACCATCCAGCGGTTAATTGTGCGGGGTCAATTTCTCCATGTGTGGTATAAGAACAAGGATTTTTATCTTTACAAGAAAAATCTAAATCAAAATAACTATCTGGAGATGCGGAAGGTTTTCTACTAAACGTAAGTTTGCCTGTATTTTCGTTATAACTTACTTCTATAATATCTAACGGTGGAGTATTGAAAACATTAGTATTTAAATAATAAACTAAATCATCTGGCGGATAAGTTCCGTTTGGAATTTTTACATTTGTTGTTGTTTTATTAACTAGTATCCCTCCCGAAATATCATATGTTGTTATACTAAAAGAATTAGAACAAAGTTTATCTGAGAAAGTATAAACAGATGAGGGAAATTCGTTACCTACTAGTTTCATAGAAACAACATTTTTAAGCATGTATGGAAGAGAAAAGATAAAATTAGTTGAACTTGTTGATTTGTAGTTATTTCTAAATCTGGTATTTACATTTAATATTCTTCTTGTTTCTTTACGTTTTAAAGGATTAATCATACCAGCCTTTAAATGCGAATTAAATGTATCTAGTGGTTCCGCGTCCTTATGTTTTACTACAAAACTATTACTTTGTTTTACAACCAAGTTTTCGTGTAATGGTGGTAATAAACCTACTTTTACGGATTCGAATTCTTGCATTTCGAATGGGTCAACTTTAACATTATAGTTTTTTGCTAATCTTAAAAAAGCTTTTATGAAAAAATCAGTAATTTCTCGTTTATTGCCTACTAGTTCATCGTCTGTATTTAATATAACTTTAACATGGTCAAGTGTGTTATTTTTTAATTCTGACAATGTATAATCGTCTTTTATAGGTAAATGTAGTAAATTAATTATTTCAATGTCGTTGTAATTATCTAAATTAAGATCCATATGTATAATCTAGATAATTAAAATATTTTTAAGCATAAAGATATAAATGCCATAAACCATAGTTATATAATGGAAAAGATAACATTTGACAATATCTATGAGGGTGAATATATGATTTCAAAATTAGTAAAAAAACATACGAAATGTTTCGCAAGTTTCAATTATAATTTATTATATCCTGGAGGAACAAATACTACTTTACAATTAATTTCTTATAATCCGGTCGAAAAAAACTATAAAATTCTTTATCAAACACACGGTGTTAATATGGAAAATTCATTGGAAAAAATGTATATATATTTAAATACTAAACTTACGCAGTAATAGGTACTCCATCTTTTTTAATATTAGTAGATGTTCCTAGTACTTGTATGTCTTGCGCGGTTGCGTTACTATTTTCAGTTATTACATTGGTAATTACCGAAGAATTTAAATCAACATTTGCTGAACCAGTTACTATCACGCCCCTTGAGTCTCCTCCTTGGTATATACCTGACGCATCTGGTCCTACATCAGAACCTTTACTTATGACATTTTGTATATTAAATTTATTTACTTTGATATTCTCTCCAGCTGAGATAAATAACCCGATATTTCCTTTCATGGCATGCCCCATACTGTCTCCACCTTTTACAAAATATAGATTGTTTTGTTCCATTACATCAGAAAGTTTTGTATTTTCCTCTGCCCAATCAACAATTTCTTTAGTTATATTTGTTGTTCCTAATTTTGGGTCATTATTTTTGGCAATAATTAGCTGTGCGTTAGCTAAGATATTTTCCTTATATTTTTCATTAGCATCAGTAATATTTTGTATTTCTAAGACATCTCCTACCGCGCCCGCTTGTCTTTTACCAGCATATGCCCCACCACTAGAAGGTGTAGCATTTAAAGCTATGATTTCTACAGGACGTGAAATTATGTCTTTAATAGTAATATCTTGAAGATAAATTTCTTTGTTTCCAATGGCATTATCAGGTCTTGTTTTAAAGAATCCATTTATAACCACACCGTTAATATTTAATACTAATCCATAAACATTTCCATCATATCCTTCGTTAAATTTCGTATTTCCAAACATATTGGTTGGGGTATTTCCGGCCAATACATCATTTTTAGCTTGTTCTAATCCGTTGTTAAGTTCATTTATTATAGTATCAATTGATTTTCCATTAAATGATGCTGTTGGGTTTCGAGATTTGACAGTTTTTAAAAAAGGTCTAGCGAATCTAGCTTGTGAATAAGTAGATAATATTCTCATATTTAATGAAGTTGTGTTAATTTTTATGTTGTCTAATATTCCTATAATTGCGCCATTCAAAGCAATTCCAGCTACTTCGAAGTCTTTTATGGAGAGATTTTGAATAATTATATTCGTATTTTTATTTCCGTGAATCCCGTGATGTGATGAACGAGATAATGTGCCATTCTTTATTAATACCTTCTCTCCAGGTTTATAGTTTGAATCACTTGAAAATCCATTAGTTGAAGGTCCTTGTTTTGGAATAAATGGTGCTGATGCGGTTTCAATATTTGCGAAAAATCTTTGTTGCAGGCTATGGAGTTTGGTTTGTTGTAATGTTTTTCCATTTAATTCTAAAATAACCCCTGTTGTTTCTATTGTTATTGCTGCGAAAAATCCCAAGTGGTATGCGCCGTCTTTTCCAACGGGATACTGACCACTTGCTATTTGTTGACCGGTTGGCATAAAGTCATTATTGGGATTTGGTTCAAAATTTATATTTTCTAATAATACATAAATACCAGGTTTGGTAATACGCACAGTTCCATTTGTAAAATGAGATTGTTTTAGTGTGATAATTTTTCCTGGAGTATTTTTATTAAAACTATATTCTTCTACTTCATTAATATAATTATATGTTTCAAAATAATTTGTTAAAGCTAATTGATTTGCGGTTAAATTAGATTTTAAAGAATTTGAAAATTTAGGTAAAATATATTTTGGAAAAGGGTTTTCTGGTATTGATTTGGTTCCAACAGTAAAAAATGGAATGCCCCTAGAATAACATCCTTTTACTCGTCTATTTTTTCCGTTCATTATAAATTAAGCGAATAAAATTTTTATTAAGATAAACACAATAACAGGTGTAAGAACTAAAGAAAAAAATGTTAATCTGGGGTTTTTAGTTTTTAAAATAAGACGTCCTACGGTCTCGCCAATTTCTTCGTAATCCTCCATAGATGGCATTTAATTTAATAAATAATGATTAATTTAAATACTTACAAATACAAAGATTGATTTGTGGCAATTGATTTTAATGTAATTTCTGAAATTGATTTGGCTTTTTCTAAAAGGTTCATATTACCTTGTAATTCAGCTATTTTTTCTAATTCATGTGCTATATTATTAATTTTCAACATTGCTTTTACAAATTCACCACGACTAATATTGTAGTATATAGCCTCTTCAAATATTTTATTACATGTTGCTTCGTCTTCTGCTTTACACCATCGATAAACCAATTCACACATATTATAATGTATATCATAATCATTTACAAAATCTGTTTGATGATATGATTCAATATCATAATATTTATTGTAAGCGTGCTTGATTTTCTTGATAGTATTTTTAATCTTTTCTGGAGCTTCTACATGTTCAATTTTCACAATTGAATCTTCATCTTTTACTGAAACAGATGTAAATATACTAAGTACGGCTGCTAGTTCTGCGGTATTCAGTGTTTCAAATACCCTATCATCTAGAATATCAGCCATAGCCAGACAATGCATTTCTTGTATATTCGCAGCGAGTAATCCTTTTTCTGTTAGATTGTTTTCTTGTATAAATTCATTTTCATTCAGAATTCTACAATGTAAATTTATTTGATTGCTAATCCGTTCTTTCACGTTTACAAGTTCCTTTTCTTTTTTCATTAAGTCAGATTTAACATATTTAATAGCAGTGAATTTATCATATTCTGTTTGAAAGAATTTGCTACTTTGTTCTATGTTTGACTTTTCTCTAGATAATTTTTTTTTAAGCTTCTTGGAAGCCATTAGTATTTTTATCATAATTTCATCATAACGCTCCAATATTTCTAAATCGATTCTTAGCGGAACTACTATTTTCTTTTGTAAAACACCTTTAAAATGTTGTATATCATCTTCAATTCGTTTGATTTCTTTTGCTATATCATTAGACATAAGACTTTTTCTCATAAAGTTTTCAATATTAAATGAATCCATTGACATTAATCGAAGTATAAGATTAAAATGAATCTTAAATGTTGATTTAAATGGTTGTGGAGTTCCTTCCAATAACCGTCTGTAAGTTGTTATGTCTGGAACAGCATTTTTAATATCAAACAAGTTAAACATATGCCACACTCTTCCAACTTTTTCCTTTTGACCTCTTCGACCTGCTCTTCCGCTTTGCTGAGAACATTCATGAGGTTCTAGCCATCTGAATTTACTACCATTGAATTTTTGTAAAGCAGTAAAGATAACTGATTGGGCTGGCATATCAACACCAACGGCAAATGTTTCTGTAGCAATCAATAGCTTAATGTATTTCTTCTCGAATAAATGTTCAATCATTTCTTTAAAGATTTGTATCATTCCTGCGTGATGAACAGCAATACCCTTTTCCAAGCATTTCACCAATCTTTTAAATTCTGGAAGATTCACATATTCACGCCAATTAGATACTTTTTTGATTAATATTTGTTTACACTCATTTTCAATCGTAGAAGGAATTTTCGATCCTTCCTCAAATAATGATATATTGATTTTGCTAGCAATAATTTCAACTTGTTTTCTTGAATAAACAAAGCAAATAGCAGGTAAATAATTTTTGATTTTAAGATACTTAATCAACTGATTAAATACAAAGAATTTATCAATCCAAACCTTGTTTTCACGCAAATATTTTAACATTTTCGTAATATCGTAATATGTTTTGTCTTCAAAATGCGTTTTTGGGCTCTTAATTAGTAATTCTTTTTCATACATTTTTTCAAACTCATCTCGTTTATCAGAAGGTAATTTATCCATTACAGATTTTGGGAAGGTAACAAATCCGTAATGGTGTTGAGGAATAACTCGTGTTGTAGTTGGACATAACCAAACTTCTCGTTCCTTCATCTTTTCAATCCATTCCGAAAGCACCCAAGGTCTATCAATGGTTGCAGATAATCCTATAATTTGAACAGTATTGGGCAACATCATAATAGATTCATGCCAAACAGGACCGCGTTCTTTATCCATAATATAGTGAATCTCATCAAATACTACTGCTCCAAGTTCATCTGGATTAATATCAATGTCTAGAGTAATATGTTCTTTTTTATCTTCATTTGCATCGAGCCATTTCTTTTTAAATAAAGTATTTCTTAAGATTTCAGTGGTAACAAATAAACATTGAGCTCCAGGATTCATTGTGGTATCACCAGTAATAATTCCAAATTCAATTTCCGGGTACTTTTCTGAAAAGGTATTATATTTTTGGTTAGTTAATGCTTTAATTGGACTGGTATAAATTACCTTCTTTCCCAATTTAGTAAAATGCGATATTGCGAAATCAGCAGGAAGTGTTTTACCATTTCCTGTGTGGGCAGTAATGATAACATGTTTTCCTTTGAGAATACCATCAATAGCGAATTTTTGGAAATCAGATAAAGTGAAAGGCCAACGAGCGAATATAGAAGCCAATTCAGGTGTTTCTGCATTAAAGCTGTCATTACAAATCTTCATGGTTAGTGGTTATTTATTACTAATCATTTTTAATACAATTCAATTTATTATATGATAAAAAGAAAAGATAAATATAAGTAATGGATGAACCAGATAATTTAATAGTAAATCCAATACAAATAGAGCTACTTTTAATAGATGATATTGCTGAAAAAATAACTGAAATAGAAAAAAGATTTAATGATAAAATGGAACGACTAAGAAATATAAGTATACAAAATAAAAGAGTAAAAAATATAATAAAAAACATGAGCCGTGGAGTAATATTGGTAGATGTATAAATTATAATCTGAGTTGACTTGGAATTGAAGGCGTATTTGGAGCGGTTGGCTGTGAATTCATAGGTAAATTTAATTGGTTTACGTTAGTAGAAAAATCTCCTAATGTTTTATTAATTGATACTAGAATTTCTTCTAATTCGTTAAATTTAAGAGTATGAAGTGTTGAAGTTAAGTTTTTGATATTTAAATTAAGTGTATCTATTTTTCCCAAATTTTGAATTAATTTATCAACCGATAAAACAATTTCATAGGTATCAATATTTTTTAGATTATTTGCCATTATCGTTAATGTATATGTTATTGGCACTACAAGCATAATAATACCTATTAAAAAATATATTCCTAGTTTGGTAGTGTCTTTCATTTATTAATTTTATAAACAACCCTTTATATAAATTTAATATATTCATTTGTTAAGTATTTTCGAAGTTATATATCCCATAACTGCTACACCTGCGGTTGTCCATATTGTAATGTAGTTCTTTGCTAGTTCAAACTGAAGATAATTTATAAACTGACAAAGAGGCGAACCAAGAGTAAAGAATGAATTTAAAAGCCCTGTTAGGTTATGTGGAGCACACCACATAGAATATAATACGTGTAATGCCCAGTGAATGGTTGATGTAAGAAGTACAATAACTAGGAAGGTTATAATTACCTTGCTTATCTCGTTCATCATAAATGTTATATGATATGAAAGCTATATTAATAACTAAAATCAATTTATTTTATTATTTATGTAAAGGGATTTAAAGATTCTTCATCTAGATAGCTTATAACATGGCAGATTCTAAAATGGCAGATACAACATCCTCTCAGGATTTCGACGAAACTACTCGTTACTTTGGCCGCGTCAAGTGGTTTAATAATAAGGCTGGTTACGGTTTTTGTACCGTAGTCGGCGATGAAGATGGTGACCGTGTAGGTGAAGATATTTTTGTTCATCATACAGGAGTTCAGGTTGGTTCTGAGCAGTATAAGTACCTAGTTCAGGGAGAGTATGTTCATTTTACTCTTCGTGGAAGTGATAGCTCAGCTCATCCTTACCAAGCCGCTAATCTTACTGGACCTTATGGTGGTCAACTAATGTGTGAGACTCGTAATGAGCAGCGTCAGCAGCGAGCAGAGAAAGACGATGGTGAAGGTGATGTTCAGCAGGGTTCGCGAGGAGGTACACACCAGCGTCGCCAGCATCAGCGCGGTCGCACAGTAAGACTTCAAGGTTCAGGTCCACGAGAGGGAGAGACGTGGACTCTTGTTAGAGAAGACAATCGTCGTGGTGGAAGAAATGGTGGACGCAGACGTCCACAGGGTCGCCGTCAGAATGAACAAGACGCTTAATTATGTTTAATTAAAATGATAATATTATAAAATTTTTAATATTATCAGAATTCAAAAACTTTCTTCTATTCTTCTATAATTGGGTCCAATCTATTAATCCTCGAAAATTCTCTTTCTGGCATCATTTCAATATTTGGCGGTTCTCGCTGGTTGATTTCGTAATACTCTCTCATTCTTGCTTCTTGTGCTTCTCGTCTTTCTTGATAACAGGTATAGCCGGCGAAAACACAAAATGTTAAATAATATGTACCTACACACCCATAACACAAATATTCTAACATAGTTATTTAATTATATTATTTAAACTTTAAACCAAAACGTCTTTTTTTCTGCTGATGCTGTCTTAATCGTTGTAAATATGCGATTTGTTGTTGTCGTATTAAGTTTCTATTTACAGTATCTCTAATTTGCTTATCTAATTCTTTTTCTGCTTGTGTTGATATTACTTTATTTTCTTGTTTTTGTGAAGCTAATTCAGATTGAATCTTTACTAAGGCTGCTGCTTCAGCTTGAGCTTTGACTTTTGCATCTGCGTCCGCCTTTGCTTTAGCCTCTGCATCCGCCTTTGCTTCAGCCTCTGCCTTTGCTTTAGCATCTGCATCCGCCTTTGCTTTAGCATCTGCGTCTGCCTTTGCTTTAGCCTCTGCCTTTGCTTTAGCCTCTGCGTCTGCCTTTGCTTTTGCTTCTGCGTCTGCCTTTGCTTTAGCCTCTGCGTCTGCCTTTGCTTTAGCCTGTGCGTCCGCCTTTGCTTTAGCCTCTGCGTCCGCCTTTGCTTTTGCTTCCGCATCAGCCTTTGCTTTTGCTTCCGCATCAGCCTTTGCTTTAGCATCAGCCTTGGCTTTAGCATCTGCGTCTGCCTTTGCTTTTGCTTCCGCGTCTTCTTTAGCTTTAGCCTCTGCTTCTAACTCACTATTAGACGTATTTTCTTCAGTAGAAGAATCCTCTTCTTGTACTTCTAAAACAACCGTTTCTTCAGAACTCATTATAATATTTATTTTTATAATTTATTACTAAATCTCTACTAATTACATTATTAGTTATTTACATAAATATATTAATTTATATAAATTGATTTAAAGATTGCTTCATTAGTGTAGGTATAACATGTCAAAAACATCCAACGTTGTTGTAGAGCAAGAATCAAAGCAAAACACTACTGAAAACAAGCCAGATGAGGTTTCTGAACAGTTTACAGGAGTTTTAACTACTTTATCTTCTTTTAGGTCTCAAATTACAATGCTTCAAAATCAATTGAGAGCCCTTGAGAAGACAGTAGGAAAGCAGATGCGAACTTACGCTAGGGAGGCAAAAAAGCAAAAAAGCAAAGGAAATCGTAAGCCATCTGGGTTTGCTGTTCCAACAAAAATTTCAGATGAGTTGTGTGAGTTTATGAATAAACCCAAGGGTTCTAGTGCTGCTCGCACTGAAGTAACACAGTATATTATCAAGTATATTAAGGATAATAAGCTTCAATGGGAGGAGAACCGAAAGGTAATCAAGCCTAATACTCCTTTGAAGAATTTGCTTGCTGTCAAGAAGAACGAGGAAGTTACTTATTTCAATATTCAGAGATTTATGAATAAGCATTTCCTCAAAGAACAGGCTGCTAATCAATAATTTAATAAAAAGATATTTAATAATTAATTAATAAATATTTTTATATGGAATGTTCAATTTGTTACAATAATATATTGGATACCAATAAGGTTATTACTGAATGTAACCATGTTTTTCATTTTTCTTGTTTATTAAAAAATTTCAAAAGTAACCCTTCTACCGGAGAACAATGTCCTTTATGTAGAAAATCATTTTTACAAGTTTCATCTAGTAATAATTTAAATACTTATATTCCACCTTCCAATGCTTCAGCCATTGTTCAATTTCTTCGTGAAAGATTTCTGCAACCTCCGACACCACCTCCTCCTAGAAACGAAATTATTAGAAATATCCAAAGAAGAAGACAAAGGAATATGGTTAGGGTTAGACCTGTTCCAAGAAATAGACAAATTAGAAAAGAAATAGAAAAATTAACCTTCAATCAATTAAAAGACCGTTTAAGAGCAGAAGGATTATCGTCCAGAGGATACGTTAGAGATAATCTTGAAAGACGGTTATATAATAAACTTACGCGCCGTTAGTAACAGTATTTATTGTTCTTAACGATTGTAATCTATTAAAATATCTTCTTGCTGTAAAAATCAAACTTAATGCGAAAAAAAAACATGATACTAACATTATCATTATCATAATATGGTAATATTCTTTTCGGTTGGTTCTACTTGGTTGAACTCCCCCCATTACAACAGAAGAAAAAAATAACACGCCGCTAGTTAAATAAAAGCAACACTCAAACATATCACAATGACAAAAAACAAATTCTCTTGGTAAACGAGATTCTATCTGAACCGGGTCATCCGATATTGAGAGTTCAAAAGGTGGGGGATGAGGAGGAGGAGAAGGAGGTGGTATATAAATTCCAATATAATTTGTATTGCATATTTCACATCTATATCTATTTTCATGAGGTCTAACTGCTATCCATATAGCTAAACAATCTGCATGAATACCATCTGAGCATTGACAAGGATATATTAAATCTAGTGAATTTTCATCTGTATCTTCTAAGCAATATTTACAAAATTTAACTTCAGTAGTCATAATAATTATAAGTATTTTATTCTTATATTTATATAAGAATGTCATTATTAGAATCAGATGAAAATACAAAAATAAAACCTTCTGTAATTGTTTTGGGTTTAGATAATACTCATCAACCATCCGAATTTTGGATTCCGGAAACAATAAATCAACGTGCATTATCATTTGCTTTTTATATTTTATTTTGGTTTTTCATATTGTATGGCATGAAAGCAAGAGATACAGGAAATCAAACTAGTATTAAAATTGGTTTCGTTGTTGGATTTTTACTTTTAATTCTTTATGATTATTTATTTAATTATGCTATTAGTTTGGCAATTGACCAACACACTAATAAATTTGTTAAATATAACCCCTTTTCACAAAATATTTTATTGGACGATAAGGTTTTTAAATTAGGAAAAACAAAAGGTTTAGTAATGAAAAAAGACGCATTTGATAAACTCCAAAAACAAAAAAAAATTAATTCCGCTACTGTACAGCAATTTCGGGATAATGAATACGTAAAAACACTAGGTGGTGATAATCAAGAAGCACCAATGACATCTTACGATTATGTCAACAGTTTAGTTATTAGTGGTTCTTACATGTTTATTATATTAATTACTTCTTGTATTTTAGCCTCACATCATGATAGAAAATTATTAGGTGCGATGTTGCCTTTTTCCACAACAGCTGGGGTATTATCGGTTGCCGTTATAGCTTTATGGTTTATTGATAAAGATTATACAGGATTAGTGGGTACTGAAAAAATTAAATCTAGAATTTTTATTACCGGCTTTTCTTTTGCTTTAACAAGTATTATAACTCCATTTTTTATGGATATTTAATATAATTATTTATATATATATATGAATGATTACATAAAAACAATGCCAAATGCTGATTTAATTTATCATTTAAGCAGTGGCTGGCCATTATTATTATGGCTTTTATTTGGTCATAATTTATCAGAACATATTATTAAAGTCAATTCTCCATTGGCCAAAAGAGTAAGTAAAACAATAGCTTTCCCTTTAAAATATTTACATGTTATGGTGTTTTTAATTTGGACGATTCCTATTGTCATTTTCTTAAGACAAATATACTATGCAACATTTTTTGACACACAAAATAATAAAATGACATTTGATCCAACCTCTCCATCCATGCCGCCCGGTTTTGGATATTGTATGGATACTAAAATTAAAGAAAGAGATAGGCGTTTAGGTGTATTAGCGTATTGGGATTATGCCTGTGAGGGAAACAATGAAAAATTTACTTTAAGTGCTGCTAAATCTATGTTGGACCGTTTTTATTATATTAATTATGCTATTTTCCTAATTGTTTTGTTAGTATTTAATAGTCTTAATAAAGTAAATATTCTTAAAAATCGATTTATTCTAACCAATATTAGAATGGCTTTATTTTTAGGTGTGCTTGGATGTATATTAACAGTGTTTGCACAAGGGTTTTATCTTAGAAGTCAATGGGTGGCTTATTCTGGTTCGTATTTATTGACCATGAACGCTTGTTGCTTTATGTTAATAGGGTTAGCCGTAATGTCGTATGGTTCAAGGTTTTATTATTTGTTATAGTTAAAATAGTCTTCATTAAAGTTTGGTCTGGAGAGAACAACAATTTTATTACGAAAATATGGCATAACACAACCTAGACTTCTGAGTCTTAGAAAAAATATAATATTTGTCTCCCTTTTCATATATTATATTTTTTTATTTATTTTTATCTACGTCTTTTTGTTTTTCTTTTTCTTTTTCGTTTAGTTTTTCTTTTTTTATTTCGTTTGGTTTTTAGTTTATTTTTTCGTTTAGTTTTTCTATTTTTCTTTCTTCCTCCGCGCCCTAGGGTTCTGTTAACTCCTGTTGGATGTGGTCGAAAAAAACCTCTTATACCCGCATCTCTGTTTTTAAAATCGTAGTTACCAAAACTTTTCCATACACTCCAGTTATCATTTGGAGTGTTTCTTTCCCTGTATAACCTAAATCCATTTTCCTTTTTTACTTCCAATAAAGGCAGGTTTCCCCGATGTCTATCTATAATGTACTGATGTGTAAGCTTCAATTCTTGTATGTTATTTATTCCTTTATTTAAATTCCGAAGTGGTTCTAAGTTATTCATGTTTTGTCTTCCATATCTTGTAGCAAGAGAGCGTTGTTTTCTATATTCTCTGCTCCAACCTCGCATTCTGCCTCTGGTGTTGTAACTACCAATATGCTTATGGTCTCCTGGTTGTGCGAGTCGTCTTTGAACAGGACTATTATCGTCACTACTTGTATAATAGTAATAATTATGATTATGTATGTTGGCTAGCGCGCGATTAAATTCTTCTGTACTATTTTGTTCATCTTCTGCTAAAGCTTCCTGTTGATTTCTAGGCGGCATTGGTAAATTTACTATTGGTTGATTAGCAAATGGGCCATTAACTGGCCCCAATGCATCATCTTCCTCTTCATTTTTACTAGCAACCGTTGTGGGTTTCATTTTTCCTTTATCTTTACCACCTCTTTTTGTTTTCATATATATTATATTAATATAAAAAGTGATTGATACATTAAATTAACAATGAGCGTTGAAGAACTTTGTGAACAAAATCAAGAACATCGGTACGAAATTGTCGAAATGCGTGAGAAAATTCTAGCATTAGAACAAAAAATAAAAGCAAATGAAAAAGTTATTTGGAAAGAATGTGATCATGAATGGGAATGGGATACCGCTTCTGGTATGTATGAACGCAATTGTTACTATTGTAAACATTGTAAACTTTGGCGCAATCATTACATGTATCAATAAATAAATGTTTAGTTATAGGCGACCACCCAAACCTGCTAAACCATCAATACCACCGTAATAATGACCATCTGGACCACTACCATAACCAATAGAAGTTGATTCATCATCGTCGTTTTCTTGTTCTTCATAAAATACGAATAACGTTCCTGAACCACTGGTAATAATAGGCTGACCGACGTTCAACTGAACGAATACAGGGCGTTCTTTATGTTGAACTTTTTTAGTTATCCAATATTCAATATCCTCCGAACGTTGACTATAATCAACCTTCAAATCATTTAAAGTCCAGTCGGTATTATTTTTTAATTTCCTTTCAATAACATTTATCAGTATATCTGTAGTCAATTCGGCATTTAATATTCTTTCAGCTTCATCAAACCAAGTTTGGTTTATAACGGTATAATATATGTAATCGTATTTGGTTTCAATTCCCATATTGTTAATAAGTGTTAATATTGTTTCCTACTAATAAAAGTCATTCAATTTTATTGAGTTTTGTTATATTCTTTTACAACCCAATCAGGTACACTACATTTTACTACTTCGTTCTTTATACCAATTGTCATAATATAGTCTTCTAGCGGCTCTTCCGTTTTTTGCTTATTTAAATTTACTAATTCTATTTCAGGTGGCTTATCTACTTTTAATTTAGGTTTTGTGTATAATTTAAATACTAATACACAATTTAATATGAATGAACCCCCTAATGCTGCTGATGTTATTATTATCTCTGTTAAAAATTCTTTTATACATTCATTCATTTATATTAGATTGGGAAATTAAATCTGTGTAATTTAATATATATTTCATTACATCTTGGGGTAAATTTGTTTTTGTGGTTAAACAACAAACTATATTTAATAAATGTTTTTTGCGTATTCTCTCCAATATCTCTTTTTTAAGATGAGAATGTATCCTTTGTTTTAAACTTAATTGTTTAATTCCTATGACAGGTTTGTATATTTCTCCATCTATTGTTTCAATTATGTAACCGGTAACAATAGTTGACGCGTTTAACCAAAAATAAGGAATTTTCTTTTGTATTAAGCCCATTTCTTCCATAACAAATCTAGGAGATTTATAAAATCTTTTTACATTTAAATAATCCCTCACTTTTATATCTAATCTAGCTAACTCTATTGATATATTATTCATTAATATAATATCAATATATATTATAATGCCAAAACGTAAAACACGCGGAGGAAAAAAAACTCGCCGTAAAGGCGGGTTAAATATTGCTACAGCGATGGGTTGTAAAGAAGGTCAAGTATTGGCGTCAGGTTCTCGTTGTGGCTTTTTTCGTGGATTAAACCCGAGATATATGATGACCGGACAATGTTGTAACAATCAAGGTGGAGGAAGAAAGACCAAACGACGCGGTGGTACACGAAAAAAACGTAGAAAATTTAAGAAAGGTACAAAATCTAAAACTCACAAAGGTAAAGATTTTGAAACACGTAAAACTAGCAAATATTACAACAGTAAGCGAATGAAGCGTAGAACAGGCAAACGACGTCGTTTAGCTCCTATTTTTCCTTGGGCTTAATTAGTAAGAAATTAATATAAAAATAATTATGTTAATCTCTATATGATGGAAGTATATAAGTGTTTAAATGATATTATTACAAAGGTTGAAAAAAAGGAAGAAATTATCTTAAAAGCACGTCATAATCACGGTCAACTTGCTATTATAGACCTTCATAAGTTTAAATATAATTCACGGTTAGACGGTGCAGATGTTTTTAAAATGTTATTTGGAATTAGTGAGCACAACCCGTTTGGTAATTTTAAAATTCAGAAAGACGAGGATGGGTATATAACACTATTGCGCGATTTAAGAATCAGTCAACAAGATTGGTTATTATTTAATATATTTATAAACACAGGTACAGTTCCTTATTATGATGCATATTTGGTAGATGAAAAATTTTTAAGTGTTCTTGTATCTAATTTAAGTAGTTTACAAGAAACCTGTAGTAAATTAGGTGGTATTCCTTCTTTTGATTTGTTTTATGATAATTTCTTTAGTTGTAAGGTTAAAGAAGTGGTTGAACAAAATAAAACAGAACCATTGACACCAGACGAGGATAAGGAAGGAAAATATCAGTGGGTAGCATGTCGGACTAATTGTCAAACTGACGTATTGAATTTTATGAATAGAATAAACTTAAACAATGGGTGGTCGTTGGCAAGTATAGATGTAACAGGGGCGTTTGGTGTTCATTATTATTATCGAAATTGGGAAGAGTAATGTCCCGATACATAGATTAATTATTTTTTTGATGTTTTTGCTCGCGAAAATATTAAAAAAATAATCGCATAACATATAGTGGTGGTGTGTGTGTTGATGTGTAATTTATTAAAAAAATTGAAAAGTTTTTTCTGTTGTATGTGAATGGTATCGACCAAGCAAGCAAGCAATAAAGTTCAAAACAAGCAATCAATAAAAACAAATAATAATTATGGCAAGTCTAAGTACGACAATGACAGCAGCAGTGGAGCGTGGAATGCGTTTAGCTAGTGTAGAGTTCGCAATTGATGTGATCCGTCAGCTGGAGAGTGAAGGGGTGTTGACGTGTGGCGTTGATGATGCGATGAAGCTTTTCGATTTCGATGGTGTTTCGGTAGTGTCAAGCCGTTCAAAAGCGTCGAAAAAGCGGGAGAGCGCAAAGAGTCGAGGAGAAACGAAGTCTTCAAAAGCGAAGATAACAGCAAAACCAAGTGTGGTACTTCCATTCTGTGGCGTAATTGTGAATGACTGGTGCGCAGGGGTGAAATTCAACCACGGACTTCACACGCAGTGCACTCAAGGTAAGTGTAAAGACGATAGGTACTGCAAAACCTGCCGTAAACACGCTGATAACAGTGCCACGGGTAAACCACCCTACGGAGACATCGAAGACCGCGCTAAATACGGCGTAGACTACCGTGATCCTAAGGGCAAACAGACCATCCCCTACGCAAACATCGTAGAAAAGATGGGCATCAGTCTCGAAGCCGCTCACGCCGCAGCAACCACCCTATCATGGACGATTCCAGAAGAGCAGTTGGTGAAACGGGTCGCAAAACGTGGACGTCCTGCTAAGAGTGCCGCAGTATCTGACACGGACTCAGAGACAGATGGCGAGACTAGCGCGAAGAAAAAGCGTGGTCGCCCTGCTAAGGCTAAAGTTGTTAAGGCACAGACTCAAGAAGACCAAATCGCACAGTTGGTCGCTGAAGCTTACGCTGAGACAGCACTAGATACGCCAAAGGTGGTGAAGAAGGTCGCGAAAAAGCCGAAAATGACCGCTGAGGAGAAAGCCGCCGCTAAGCTCGCTAAGAAGGAAGCTGCTGAGAAGGTGAAGGCGGAGAAGAAAGCGGAAAAGGAAGCCGAGAAAGCCGCCGCTAAGCTAGCAAAGGAGCAGGAGAAAGCCGCCGCTAAGCTCGCTAAGAAGGAAGCTGCTGAGAAGGTGAAGGCAGAGAAGAAAGCTGCAAAGGAAGCAGAGAAGCTAGCTAAGAAGGAAGCAGCAGCTAAGTTGAAGGCGGATAAGTTGGCTGCTAAGAAGCTAGAGAAGGAGCAGAAGGCAGCAGCTAAAGTGGCAGCTAAGAATGAGAAGCTAGCACTGGCTAAAGCTAAGGCAGCGGAGAAAAAGGCGGCAAAGAAGTCAAAAACGGCACAGTTGAAGGTGCCAGTTGCGGAAGTGAAGCCAGTTGTTGAAGCAAAGACTGTAGTGAAAGAGGCAGTAGTGGAAGCGGATCTATTTCTGGGAACGGATGATGTCGCCACACAACAGAGTGTTATGCCTAAGAGCGATGAACTGGATTTTGAAGAAATCGATGACGCAGCAGACAGCAGTGATGACGAAGATGATGAAGGTCTCGAACTCAGCGAAACCATGACCGTAGCAGGCGTAGAATACTTCTTCACAGAACAAGACGGACAAACTATCCTCTTCACCAAAGCCGGCGAGCCAGTAGGCATCTACGACGCAGATACCGACACCGTTCAAGAATGCGAATTCGACGACGAGTAAATGTACATAATAACCACCAAGTAGCGATGGGTCATAATAGAAGCTACACAATAACAAGTGTTCAAGGTATAATTATCTAAATACTAACTAAAAAACAAAAAAAACAAAAAAGAACAAAAAAAACCCTCTCCCCCCTCCCTATTTTTTATTACCCGTTTCCTGGTATGCTACCGGTTTCTGACTTACTATTATATACTATTACCTAGATGATACAGTAGTATATAATTAAATCTTGATTCAAATTTAAGCATAATGCTAGATTGTGGTCTATCATAGGCTAGATTACACAGTATCACGGCTAGATTACACAGTATCACGGCTAGATTACACAGTATCACGGCTAGATTACACAGTATCATAGGCTAGATTACACAGTATCATAGGCTAGATTACACAGTATCATAGGCTAGATGGTAGTCTATCAAGTATAAGTATTTAAAAGTATTCATTGTTTAGTAGGTAAATGTATGTACCTTTACTTATTGTTGGATGTTCATGTTGTATAGTATATGGATTAGGTATGTTGATTCGTGATATGTTCAAGATATGATGTATTTTTTTTGCCTTTTTCTTTTGTGTTGTGGAGAGAAGGTGTATAATTAAATCTTGATTCATTCATAATCATAAGTGATAGGTGTGGTATATAGGGGTTATTTAGATACCGGTATCCTGGAATGCTACCGGTTTCTGGGTTAGTATTAAAAGGCTAGATTGGCGTGTACACAAGCGCGAGTTGTGGTGTGCGTCAAAACGTGATTTGGGCTAGATTGGCGTGTGATAGGGCGCAGACGTAGTGTAACGGCTAGTTTCGCGTGTATCATTATCTTTAGTATATGTATAATGAGTGGATTGGTTCCAATGTCAGAAAAGGAAATGAATAAAAGAGCAAAACAAAAAAGAGAAATGCTACGGCTACAGCAAGAAGCGCTAAGACAAGCTGTAGAAAAAGCCAAAAAGAAGCAAGATGATTGGGTTATGGTTGAACACGCCTCAGCTATCGATATGATAAAAGATGCTATGAAAAGAAAAGGTGGTAAAAGAAAAACTCGCAAACATAAAAAAAAGCACCGTAGAAAACCCAAACGCAAAACCAAACACCGCGTTAGAAGACGCCGTAGAACAAGACGTAGATAATCATAAGGCTAGATTCGCCTGTATCATTATCTTTAGTATATATATAATGGCAAAGACCAGAAGAAGAAGAAATGTTCACAAACGCAAAACTAAAAAACATCATCGCCGTCGTAAAACTAAACGCCGCGTTAAAAGGCGTAGAAAAACCACCCGCAAAAAACGAGGAAGAGGTATTAGTCCTAGCAAAATGGCCAAAGGTGCTGTCGCCGCTTTAGCCGCATCAGAAATGATGAAACAAGGCTCAGCTGCTGTTAGTCCGCAAGGACGCGATATACAACGACAATTAAGGTCGGCTGATTGTACCACGATTAAAGAACAAGGAAGACACCTCATCAAAGACTCGCACCCTGACAAAGGTGGTAGTGCCGAAGATTTTCGTGCTGTGTATGGTACATTAACTCACCGAAGAGGCCAATGTAATCTTAGACAAGGACGCGGAGATTCAAAACCAAAACCAAAGAAGAAACCAGGAGAATCAGCGAAAAGGGCCAGACAACGAGAAAACCGAGAAAACCGAGAGAGACGAGCTAAAGAGCGAGAAGAACAAGCAAAGGCAAAGGCTAGAACACAGAGACAACAAGAAGCCGACGCAAGAGCAGGTAGAAGACAACAAGAAAACACAGAGTCAACTGGTACAAATTACATGAGGAACATAGGAGTTGGTGCCGCAGCCGTGGGTGCCGCCGGATTAGTCGCGCGTGAGATGAAACGTGGACGACAAAGAGTGCGCAACACGACAGTAGTAAGAAGAAATGATGGTAGACGTGAACTTGTACGAATAAATGATGGCCTGGCTGGGCCTGCTGGTAGTGTCGTCCGTGAATTAACGCCAGAAAGACGCTAATAATTAAATCATCCTCATAATCTTTTCTGTTTTAATGCGCATTGGATTTACCATAATACGATGTTCTACCTTAGGCGTAATTCGTCTTTTATTTCTTCTTTCTCTCCAGCGAGGCAAACAACAGAAGTAAAAAATACAACTAATAAAACACATCAACACCAAAACCATCAGTATATATATGAAGGGTTCTGCTGTTAAATAATCATGCATTTACTAATACTAATTCTATATTATAAAGTAATTTTCATATACCTTATAATACATTTGCGTCACATACACATTTTTTTTCAATGAGTGGATGAGCGGGTGCTTTTCGTTGTGTATCTAATAATGACCTATTAGCAACCACTTTCTTAAGATAAATAACACGTTGTACATACAAATCCATCTTCTTAGCCATTTGAAATCTTTCACCTGCATTAGATGTTGTTTTCATATAAACCATTAACTGGTCAATTCCTAGTTGGTATAATTGAATCGCCTCTGTAAAATCATGTGAATTATCTTTTTTTGTCGCCTCTGTAATATTCTTGATTGCTTTCATAAATAAAGATTTATTATCATTGTCAAGTGCCTTTAAAATAGGATTAATTTGTGAGATTTCAATCTCTTCTTTTGTCATCTTTATTATTTTTGACGCGGTTCGATTTGTAACCAACTTCTTTATCGGATTTGGTTTATATTTAATATACCAACCACAAGACAATAAGCAACCTATAAATACAAAGACAGATGATATTGATATAGCCACAGCAGTACCATCATCAACACCTCCAGCATTTATTTCTTGAATCTTTTCTATATCATCACGAATAACATTCTTAGTATAGAACATAACACTTTTATTAACGATATTAATTACAGTTTTATTTTCCAATACTTCATATTCATAAGTTGAATTACTTGTATTAAAAGTTTTATTCATACTATCATAAACATAACTATAATTACTGGTTAGATTCGTTCCATTAATATATTCAGTATAACTATAATTATAAGTATGATTATCAAATTTGTCATGATTACATGAAAAGAAACCAATATCACAATGTAAATTATTTGAATACGCAAAAAAAGCACCTATGCCTAGAATCATTCCAAAACAACAACAGCAAGTACATATCATAACAGCATGTAATTTAACCTTAAATTTTTCCTCTTCATACAGGTCCATTACTCAAGATAAGTTTATATATATTCAAGTATTTTACACTAATATTTAATGTGGCATGTCGGGATTAGAAAAGAGACGCATAGGTGGTGCGCTAGGAATAGTCATGGGAGGAGGGGCACTAGGACTAACTAAATATAAATCTCGACATTTTTGAGTTCTGCGTAATGTTTTCCGTCGCCATCTATTAACATTTCTTCTACCTTTGAGCATATTTATAAATTTTCTGTTAGCTTGTCTAGAAGTGACATATTTCTTACCTTTTTTCTTGGTTTTGAAACTTTGTCTCCAGTCATAGATAATTTGTCGTATTTTTCGCATATGTTCCATTTAATAAAATTAGACTAAGAAGTTTAAATAGTAATAAAATTGAAATAAATAATACTACAATGTAAATAGCATACAGCAATAACAATGGCATCTTTGAATATCGAAGAGATTATCAACAAAGAAGTAACACGTCGTGTGGCGAATGAACTAGAATTGAGAAGGGAGGAGGTAAGTAGTGCCGCACAAGAGTCTCTCGAAAAAATTAAGGAAATAAGCAATGAAAATAAAGAAACGGAAAATAGAATCGCTAATCAACTTCAAGAATTAGAGGAAGAGAGAGCAGCACAACTACTGTTGTTAGATAGAAAAGAAAAATATCTGAATGATTGTTCTGCGAACCTAGAAAATAGAGCTGAAGCGATACAAAGGGCAGTAGTAGATTCAAGCGCAGAGAAGATGGTGACGATTAATATGGGAGGTACTGTATTTAACACACTAAAATCTACATTGTCTAATATGAGCCCATTCTTTGCGAATATGTACTCTGATAAATGGCGAGATGCGGGTTCTTCAGCAATCACAGACAAGGATGGGAATATATTTATTGATAGGGATGCGACTTATTTCCCAATGCTTTTAAATTGGGCGAGAGATGGATGCGACCCAGAGGCAATAAAAACTATAATTAAAATGGTTAGGTCAACAAGCGAGCGTAGTTATGTGCATACTGTTTGTCCTAAACAGTATGTATGTCAAAGTTTTCTAAAAACATTAGATTATCTTGGTATAGATTACCTACCGGAATCACCGGCTGAAGAACGGGAAGAAGATATATTACAGGTTGGTCAAAAGATTAGACTATATTGGCGAGGAGACCGTCGTGTATTTGAAGGATGGGTTATTAGAAAAGAAATTAAATGTAAAGGTGGGCATAAAATAAGACAAAGCTTTATAAAAAACGGCATTTGCCATCTTCCAGAAGCGGATGTGTTGGTTGATATACTATATGCGGATGGAGATATATGGAGATATAAGGAAGGTAGTCTTATCAAGGAACAGGGTCCATTTTCTAAACAAAAGTCAAGTAATAAAAACAAGTATTGGCATTATGGAACAGAGTTTGGTTCAAAAAAAATTAGTTGGAAAGGGGTAAAAGCAAATACAAATACTGTTGATTCATCTTCAGACGAGGATTAATTAGTGGGAGGTACATCTATAATAGCAAATTGACCCCATTCATCATCACTATCTATGTCACAGTTCATCTTAATTTGGTATGGACTTTCTTCAAATTTTTTAATCATATCTTGTTGGTACCACCAATTATAATACCATGTATTTACAGAGGCTAGGAAACTAAATAAGCCGGTAACTGCTGCTACTGTTGTTGTAATACTTAATTGTTGCATAATAACGGATAATAATAGTAATTACTTATAATTAATTAAATTCAATTTAACTATAATATATATATATAGAATGGCAGTAAAGGTTTTGGGGAAAGATTTACCTATAGGTAAATACAATTTTATAAGATATATGACTTTGAATGGAGAGAAGATAAAAAAAAATACATATCATATTGAAAAGACAAAAGATAGTTATGTTTTATTTAATAGCGATTTGAATATAGATGATGAAATACGAAGAATAGAATTGCGTAAAAAAGGTGGATTGGCTTTAATGTGGAGCACAAAGTCTCGTTTGGGATTATTATATACTATTGAAAATTATGTAGAAGAAGATTAATCATAAAGGTATAAAAGTTAATTTTTATGATTAATTAAATGAATGATAATAGTGGAACATGGTCTGGTATTTTAACGAATGCTTTTTTTGCGGGAGCTGGTGCTGCATCAGCAAATTTACTTGCGAATGTAACTTGGAGAGATAGTTATGGTCGCCTAGATTGGCGTGATTTAGCGTTTCTAACATCTGTGGGTGCTACACTTTGTGTAAGGTATGCTAAAACAGGAAAGTCACTTTTCAGTTTGCGTTGATTTAATAAGACAATTGATATTGATTAAAATCATCACATACACATTCGCCACGATAACCAACTAAATATTTACCACGTCTTCCATCTGCACACATACAACTATCAGGTGAGTCACCTTCTGGAGTTTGTACGCAAAATTCACGCGAGTATCCTTGGGCTCTACAAGCTTGATAAGTAGGAATGAAGAAATCGGTAGTTAATGTTGAACCACCAAGAAATCCTTCTTTACTTTTTGTAGATTTCATTGCCCCTTTTAATCCATAAATAATAGCTAAAGCAATTAAAAACATTCCAACACATGTAAAAATCTGATTCATATAAACTAAACTAATATTTTATTCATATTTACAATCTAAACTATTTTCTAAACGAGCAGGTAAAATACTTTTAATTTCTTCATAAACGATGGTCTCATTCTTCAATAATTCTTGCGCCATTTTAACTACATGTTTTTTGTGTTTTTTCAAAACAGAAAAAGTAAATTCGTCTATAACTTCAACCATAACTTTACATTCAGAAAAAACAGAGCTAGCAATATTCTCTCCAATAATGCCCATATATTCAGGATTAAGTGGTCCAATTTCTTTGCTCATACCCCAATTTGTATTATATAATTTAATATAATTTGATACCTTTTCAATATCATCAGCAGCTCCAGTAGAAACATCACCATACATGAGGCGTTCTGCCATTCTTCCACCAAGTAAAACACTAATGCGTGCTAAAATAGCTTTTCTAGTAAATAATTTATTATTAATAGGTTTGGGCTGACTAAATCCAAGAGCAGATTGACCTCGAGGAATAATACTGACTTTAACAGGAGGCTCACTGTCTTTCAAGATGTATCCCATAAATGCGTGTCCTGCTTCATGATAAGACACTCTTTCTTTTTCTTCATCCGTCATCATACGCTCACGTTTTTCACGACCAATCATTACTTCGTCAATCGCTATTTGTATATCTTCTTCGGTAATCTCCAAATCTTCTTGACCACGTTGAATAGCATTAATTTTAGCTTGATTTGATATGTTAGCTATGTCAGCTCCAGTCATTCCAGCAGTTCTTTCGGATAAAGTAGCATAAGATAATCCAGTGGGTAATTCAATATCCTCCAAATATAATTTAAACATGGTTTTCCTCTCTGAAAAATTGGGAGGGTCAAAGTAAATTTTCTTATCAAAACGACCAGAGCGTAATAAAGCAGGGTCTAAATGTTTAATTAGATTGGTAGCAGCAAAAACTAATATATTATCACTAGGTTCAAAACCATCCATTTCAACCAACAGTTGATTTAATGTAGAAGCTCTTTCAGAATTTCTTTCCATATTTCTCTTACTACCAACCGCATCTAATTCATCGATAAAAATAATACATTTCTTTTCTTTTTTTGCTTTACTAAATAAATCTCGCACTCGTCTAGCACCTACGCCAACATACATTTCAACAAACGAACTTCCAGCTTCACTTATAATAGGAATATCTAATGTCTGTGCCATTTTTTTAACAAGTAATGTTTTACCTGTACCAGGTGGACCAGCTAGTAGAATTCCTTTAGGTAATTTTACTTCCCAATCCGAGTATTTCTTTTTGTTATTAATGAAATCCATGTAATATTTAATCTCTTCTTTAACACCTTCTAGACCCACAACTTCATCTAGTGGTGTAGAACCAGCTTTATTTTTAGCACTTTCTCTCCATTTCTTAACATGTCTTGTAATTTTTCCAAAGGAATTATTAGAATGTTTCTCAATCATCTTAACAATTATCCAAAATAAAAGTATATAAACTAAAATATTATTTTCGGCTTTAGGTGGTGGGGGTGGAGGTGCTGGAGCAGTTGTGTTACCAAAAAATCCAAACATATTTAATATAGTAATGAAATACTGCGTTAAATGGTTTTCCTTAATTAATTTTCTGATTTTAATATATAATGACCTCAAAGAGTCCACAAGAGATGGAAGCACAAGACATACAATCACAAAATGCTATGAAACTAGATGATTTGTTGGGCGGGGATAGCATTGCTGTAGGACGACCTGATGCGAGAAATCCGGTACCAACAATGATAGCAAATCAATTACCAGCAATACCTGACAATCAAAATTATACAGCAGCCAAACAAGCTTACAAAGATCTTGCAGAAAGAGGAGAAATGGCAGTAACTTTTCCAGTATTTGGAAGAAGTAAAAAAGGCGCTAAGGTCTTCGCAGGTTTAAAATCTTATTCTCTTGGAGATGTTCATCCTGTAACTAAAAGAACGATTAGTACCAAAGTCGCCCTTGAACAACATAATAGATTAATGAAATTGGCGAAAGCTGCTGACAGCTACGGTAGACAGCCGATGCAAGATATAGTGGCAGCAAGATATGGGGGACGCTTAGAAGACTACGCGGCAATGAACAAAGCAACACATGATATAGCAGAAAGATTACAAAATGAAGTAAGAGCATTACCAGGATCAAGATTAGTTGGAAGTATGAATCCTTTGAATCTTAAAAGAAGGCGAGAAATTTCTCACGCAGGACAAGTTCACGACACAACTGTTCCGCACCCCGATAACCATCCCGGAAAAAGAGTTGGAATAGATGGACGTGAAAAAAGACTGGGAGGAGGAAGAAAAACCCGTAAACACAGACGCAAACACAAGCGTAAGCACAAAAGAAAAACCCGCAAACACAAACGCAAACGTAAAACTAAAAAGAGAAAACATCACAGACGTAAGCATAAAAGAAAAACACGTCGTCGTTAATTATCATAACTCTCAATTATGTTTTACTATAAAAAATATAATTGACTACACAAAAAAGAGCTATTTAAAAAAATTGAAATCTAATTATTCACAATAGGAATATGTATCTCGCTCAACTACTATTATTTATACCCAAGTCTAACACATACAACCCAGTACAAATAATCATGTCCACACCACGTCCCATTAATAAGAAACTTTCGTGTATCGATGCTGTCAAGCGTCGCCAAGGAAGCAAAACTCGTCCAGCAGTACCTTCCATTGCATATATCAGGTCTTGTCGAGACCGCAGCGGTTCCATGTCTAGCTATGGCAGGGCCCCAGGTGATTCTCTGTACTCATCTATTGAAGACCACAAAAAAAACTCCAAAGAAAATAACGTAAAAGTCTTTTACTCATTGACCACGTTCGATACCATTGCCGAAACGCACTTCGACAATGAAGACATCCACCAAGTCGAAATGACCCTTGAGGAGGCGCATGCGATGGTCTCCCCAAGAAACTTGACACGTCTTTATGCTACAGCAATGGAAGAGTTGGCCAAGCTGCGGCGCGCTGTAAAGGAAAGCAAAGCTGCAAACCCAGACAAGCAAATCGTAGGTGTGTTCGAACTCCACACTGACGGTCAGGATAACGAATCTGCACCATTTACCTCTGGGGACCTTAATGCTGCTGTAAAAGCAGCCCGCGCTGAAGGTATTACTTGCATTTTCGCCGGTGCAAATCAGGATGCCGTCACAGTAGGAGAACAGTACGGTTTCGACCGTGATCTTTCGCTTACTACCGACAGTACACCACAAAATGCTTCAACTGGGCTTCGTATGGCCTCACAGGCTGTAATGCGAGCTTGTTCAGGAGCACCACCGCAATTCACGCATGCAATGCGACAAAGCAGCGCACCGGTTCACACCAGAAGTCGTTCTCAATCTCCATTACAAGAATCACAATATAGTCCTTCCTCGACAGCTGCGGCTACCGCTCTTCTAGCTTTGGCGCCTTCGGTGACTCAAGTTCCAGCACTCAATCTTCACCAACCGGCAATTCCACCCTATCCACATATTCCACCCGCAGCACTTCTAGCTTTGGGTTATGCTCCAGCACCAGTACGAAGGAGTCTTCGTACTCCAGCGGTCCCACCGGGTCGTATTGTTCGCCAAACAAACAATGAACCTTTTGTATAATTTGCAATGCGAATATTCTTTAGTTATATTTTATAAAACTATTTTATCAATGAAATTAAAAATTTTAACCTGGAATTTAAATTTTTTTTATGATAATTGGTATGATCGAATAAAATCAATAAACAAAGTATTAGAAAAAGAGATAGAAAACAATGATATAATTGTTTTACAAGAAGCAACAATTCCATTGCTTAAAAGTATCGATACAATTTTTGGTTGTTTAAAATCGCCATTAATTTCTTATACACCTCATTATACTTTTTCAGATGAAATCAAAACAGTTTTTGACAAGATTACAACACATTTTCCCAAAAAAAAGCAACAACTAACATATGTTTTAAAATTTATTATGGATAAGATTTTTGGTGTTGTTAGTTGGGCTTTTTATAATTTTGGTAGTAGTTTTCAGTATCTTTATTTCAATTATCCTTTGGTATGGGGGTGTTTATTTATGACTTTATTGCCATTAATTTTTGTATGCGGATATTGTTTTCTGGGAATGATGTGTGTGGTAAACAAAAAAAAAATTAAAACAGTTGTAAAATCCAAATTTGTCGGTAGACCATTTCAGTATTGTCAATTCAAATTTAACAATAAAAATGTTCTGTTGTGTAATATTCATTTAAACGAAGCGAGTGATACAAAAGGTTTTATAGAATTAAAGAAAATCATATCATTTACAAGTGAAATACCTCATGATATATTAATTCTAGCAGGTGATTTTAATTCATCACCAACATCAAATGTTTATAAATATTTAACAAAGAATGGTTTTAAAAGTGCTATAAAAGAAAAACATGAAAAAGACATTAAAACGTGGCCAGCTATTAATCCGAAGACATGTATAGATTATATTTGGATTAAAGGAAAAGATGTAAAAATTTGTAGTGCGAATATTTTTGGGAATGCTTTAAATACGGATCATAAAGGAGTGAAATGCTGTTTAGATATAATTTAATAAATAAATTGAAAAAAGAAATGTAAAACTTAAAATATATTATATACAAATACTATGTGTTCATTAGCAAGTGGAACTCAAACAGAACCAGCAGAAAAACAATGTGCGGTTTGTTATACAGATTTAGATTTAAAAAATACTGTTGTTACGCCGTGTAATCATGCATATTGTAATGGTTGTTTCTTCAAATGGCTTAGTAGAAAAGAAACTTGTGCTTTGTGTAGAGCTCCATTACTATCAAATGCTTTGGTGGAAGAGCGTTTGGAGGAGCTACAAGATGTTCAAGGTGAATTGATGGAAAGTTATCATGCTCACCGTGTGATAAAAAGAGATTTAAAAAGAAAAAGAAAGAAAATGAGACATTTATCAGATGATGTTAATTCTTTAATGGCAAGACAAGCCAGAATGAGATTGCTTTTAGATAAAACTAAATTAGCTTGCGAGGAAACAGTAAAACGAAATAATGTAGTACAAGAAGCACTTAAGCACCAGCGAAAAGCTTTAAAAATGTTAAAAAATTATAAAAAGGAGTGGGAGGAACTTCATACACCTTTGGTTGAAGAAAAAGAGGAAACTTCTGCTATTGAAGAGAAAGTGGCAGCGGAGGATGACGATGATATTCAAAATATATCTATAACCGTTGAAGAGTTAGCCAGGATTGAAAGACGTAGAGCACTGCGAGATTATGCAACGTGGGATACTAACCGGACGATGCGTAGGTTAGCTATGATGAGAGCAAGGGAAGGTATAGAGGAAGAGAGTGGTGAGGAAGAAGAAGCCGTAGTAGAGGCTCAAACTGAAGAGGATAATAATACGGAAGAGGAAGTGGAAGTGGAAGAGGAAGAGGAAGATGTTGCGGAGGTTACGACAGAAGAAACAGAGGCTCATGAATACAATACAGGAGATGAATATGAAATAAGAGTTACAGGTACAAATATTGCTAGTGAATTAACAACACCACCACAGCGTAGAATTTTGAGAATTCCAAGAGCACCTATACGAAGAGGTGCTTTGCCATCACAATCGATGTTTATATTTGGAGCAAATAGAGATAGTCCAGATACAATTACACATTCAGTAACCAGTCCGTTTGAAATGCCAACAATGTTTAATAATTCAACATCAACAATTCCACTAGATTTTAATCCTCATATAAATCTATTTACACAGTCACTTAGGAGTGATGGAGAAGTAAGAGAATTTCTAAGAGAACTTAACATGGAGCAACCACCCCCATATACCCCACCACCCATAGAAATTAGTGGTCAAGGGACGCAGCTATTTAACTCATCACCAAACTCAATAACAGAAGAGACAGAACCTCCGGAGGAAATTTCAAATGAATAAATTCACTCAATTTTCCAATTAAATAAAAAATTGACAGACGTGTTTTCTAAAACTTATTTTTTTCTAAAACTAAGACGATGATGTAGAGTGTTTTTTGAACAAAACAACTTAAAGAGATGACAACAATGTATATCGTGAAGGGGGTACTCCTCAGGTGCCCAACTACTATAACAAATTTTATGAGAACAAAACAGCAAATCTTCAATCATAATTATCTAATGAAAAGTTCTCAGTACGCTTATATAGCTCTGGTAGCTCAGTTGGTTAGAGCGTTCGACTGTTAATCGAGATGTCGGCGGTTCGATCCCGTCCCGGAGCGTTTGGCAAGTGGCCGTAAAACACAAAATGGTTTCATACAGCAACTTTTTTTTCTTCCTACTATAAAGGCGTGGTCGCAGGTTCGAGTCCTGCCCAATGGCAATGTCATTGGTAGCTCAGTCGGTAGAGCGCGTATGAACCCCAATGAAACCAGTAAGTGCCGATTTAGCTCAGTCGGTAGAGCGCGCGCCTTTTAAGCGCGTGGTCGTGGGTTCGATCCCCACAATCGGCAATTAAGATTTAGTAAATTTTTACTATTTTTTTATTAAATTTAAAAAAATTGAAATGGTTATTAATATATAGGAATGAATAACAATCCAAACACAGACGACATGGCTACCAACTCAAAAAAGCAAAACACTACCTCTAACTACCAACTCGTAAAGACCTTGATGGAGGGTCTTGCCGAGAATCAATGGGGATATGGCTTCAGGAGAATTACAGTGACAGTAAATCCGGATGTTGATATAGGATTTCATCACCAAATCCCATACACCTTTACCAGTCTAGGATATAAAGATGAAGAGGGTAAGTGGTTTGTAGGGCTTAGAATGAATGTAGACCAAGTGAGTCCTCTTAAGCTCCGTCCTATGAACGCGAACACCGACCTCACGAACGCCTGGGCAGAAATGATGCGAGAATTCGTGAGAGAGTATGTAAATAAGCACAAGCAATAAATAGATTAAAATATATAAAATTAAATATAAAATTACCTCCCATATAGTCTAATCGGTAAGGATACTGAGCTTTCACCTCGGAGATTCGGGTTCAATCCCCGATATGGGAACATATCATACATCCTGAATAAGATGTAAAACTGTTTAAAAAACAAACAAATAAGCGGCGTGGCGCAGAGGTTAGCGTGCTCGGCTCATAACCGGGAGGTCGGTGGTTCGATCCCACTCGCCGCTAACTAATACTATAAAATTAAACAATGCCTACTTCCCGTAGCCTGGTCGATCGGGGTGGATTCAAGATCCACTGGGCGGTAAGCCCCACGTCAGTTCAAATCTGACAGTAGGCATATTTTTTTTAAAAATATTAATTTAAAACAGTTGATTTGGCCGAGTGGTCTAAGGCGACAGGTTTAGGCCCTGTTATGTTCGCATGCGCGGGTTCAAATCCCGCAGTCAACACTCTTAATTTAATATTTTCAATTACTTAGTCTATACCAATTTTAATTTATTTTTTTTTCTATTAATTTATTAATGGCATTTAAACCTTTAATAAATTTCCGTGGTACTACAATAGCTCGAGCCTTTTTAATAAATGCGTTTCTTATAGGTATAACAACAGCGCTAACTATTGAAGTACGAAGAATTATTCAACAGCATAAATATACAAAAGAATTACCCGATAGACCACATAAAGTAATGGCTACAGCTTTTGCTTCTGTTATATTTGCTCTAACCGCGTATATAATTGCTAGATTTATATTTGGTAGTGGAGGTGGAATGTTGGCAATGAAAACACGCTATCCTACCTTTTTTTAATATCAAATACTTATATAAATGAAAATTAAACCAATAGAATTTATAGTGACAGCTGTTGTTTTATTAGCTATCGATGCAATTTATCTTAAATTTATAGGAGGTCCTTTCTATAGTTTAGCCGTTAAAAAAATACAAGGGAGCGAAATAAAATTTAGAATGTATTCAGCATTTATCGTATATATAATATTAATTACTGGATTATATTACTTTGTGATAGGACCAAACAAAACAGCAAAAGAAGGTGCGTTTTTTGGTCTAGCTGTTTATGGTGTGTTTGATTTTACTAATCATGCTATTTTAGATAATTATTCACTTCCTCTAGCAATTATGGATACAGTATGGGGAAGTATATTATGCGGTACAACTACCTTATTGATTAATAAAGTCTTTTAAATATATATATGAATAGTCCAGAACAAAAAAAACCACAGAAACCTCCAACAAAAGAACAACAAGAGTTTATGAAGAATATATTACTACCCAAAAAACAACTATCAGAATCTAAAACATTAATGAAAAAAGAAACAATAAAACAATTAACAAAAAATAAAGAAAAGAATACTTTAAACATAATACATGGCGAAAATATAGCAGAATATAAAGAATATCTTCAAACCAGATGTAATAAATTATGTTTGTTTAAAACGAGACCAGATATTAAACCGTTTTATATAGGAAACAGAAAAGTAAAAAGATATATTGATAAGAATTGCCAGGACTGCATAAAAACACTAAGAGAGTTTAATAGAGCATTAGATATAGCAATACAAAATATATTACCAGGTACAGATCCCAGTAGTCCATCAGCAAATTTTAATATGATTTTGATTTTAATCAAAAATGGAACCGCTATATTTAATGCTTTACCAATGAAATTTAGAAAAGAACTAATAAAATTCGAACCTTTAGATGGTGGAGACATACAGGCAAATAAGTATTCGTTATTAAATGAGCTAGAAATAAATTTGAAAGGGTTTATTAAACGCAGTGAAATAGCACGCCGTCGTGCACTTTTATCGCGTGCTAATAGAACCCGTCGCGGAGGAAGAAAAACAAAAAGGAAAAAAATAAGAAGAAAAAAGAAAAAGCGAAAAAGAAAAACAAAAAGGAAAAAAAGATATAAAAACTAAACCATAAGATTAAATTGTGAGACGGTGGTAGCGCATCATTGGTCTAGTTGGTTATGACGTCGCCTTTACACGGCGAAGGTCGCGTGTTCGATTCACGCATGATGTACTGTAAGGAAACATTATTATATAGCTATTTATATAATAATGGAAACAAAAAAACAACAATCAGAACACGTGGGATATTCGATAGAAAATTTTAACAATTGTGAAAATATACCAGATAAAGCAAAGGTTGCTTTTTTTACATATGGAAGGTTTCAACCAGGTCATAGAGGACACGAAAAAATGATCATGACTTTAATAAATATAGCCATAAAACATAATGCACAAAAAGGTATAGAAATAACACCAGAGAAAACCAATATATATGTTTTTGTTTCGCCTAGTGGAAGCATTGGTGAAAAAGAACCAGAACGAAATCCTCTAACACCTAACCAGAAAGTGGATTTACTACTAAAACAATACGAAAATCTACCAATACATTTTGTAAATATGGGAGAAGCAAAAGCTAAAGGCAGAAGAGCTGGACCAAGTGGTGCCGTCACACTCTTAAAAAGTTGTTATTCAAATGCAGTTATGTTAGTAGGCGGCGATAGAATTGGTGCTTTCGATTGGCTAGGAAATATAATGAATATCGAATTTGAAGGTGTTAATAGGCCAGAAAATGCAATGTCTGCAACCGCTGTCCGAAATGCGGCTACAGCTGTGCATCAAACGCGTCTACAAGCTAACGCGTTTAAAAGTGCAATTCAATTTGGCGCAGTAACACCATCGCACGTTTTAGAAATTAAACGTATGATTACTTCCGCACAACGCCGAGAAAAACTGCGGAAATTGAAAAAATCAAAACGCGCAAGCAGAGGAGGCAAAAGAAAAACGAGAAAGAGAAGAAAAACACGGCGCAGACGCAAAAGAAAACGAAGAAAAACAAGAAAAAGAATGTGTAGATTCCGTTAATAAATTGAATAAGATTAATAATTAATTAAATATTATTAAGCTTAATTATCCACTATCCCATCATGGCATTTAAACAAGACCTCTCCTGTTTTAGCTTTACTTGTAGCGCACAATCAGAAGAACTTACCAATCGATTAAAACATAGTAATAAAATTCTACTTCCGCCTAGCGTATTGTATGCTCTTAATCAACAAAATCAACTCGAAAATGGTGACATAATGTTCTTTAAAGTCACAAATAAAGAATTGAATTTCGGTCAAGTATGCGGCGTACATGAGTTTTCAGCTCCGCCTGCCATTTGCCATGTTCCATATCACATAATGGATAACTTGGCCATCCCACAAGGGTCACAGGTTGAAATAGAAAAGGTTTGTTTAGTCAAAGGAACATATATAAAACTGCGTCCTCATGAAACAGCATTTATTAATCTCTCCAATCCAAAGGCTGTACTAGAGAAAATTATGAGTAAAGATTATCCGGTTGTGACAGAAGGTCAAACCATAGAAATATTTTATGAAGATTTAAATAAAACTTTTCGAATTGATATAGTTAAAGCAGAACCAGCTGAAATCATAAGTATTGTTAATACAGACATCAATGTTGATTTTGATACACCACGTGATTATGTTGAACCAAAGAAACCATCTCCTCCACCATCACCAAAGATGCTATCACCTGGAATGGGAGAAAATAAAATCATAAGTCGTCAAACACAACTGGAAAGTATGCGCAGTCCAACTTCCAAACAATTTGTACCATTTTCAGGAAAAGGTAGGCGTCTAGGAGATAAGTAACGCAAAAAAAAGCACTAAAAAAAAAGCACTAGCATAACATTAAAAATTGGTAATTTTATAAAATATTTTTGTTTGTTTTTTTTAATTTTTTATTTTTATAGTATTTGTAGTCTAATAATTTTCAGTCCAGCTTTCCCCTTTGTAGTTTGTGTAGTGGGTAAAATTTCCGGCTTTGCCTTCGTAGTTTTCTCGTAGTCCGCCCCAGCTAGGCTGGTAATTTTGTGAGCCACCGTAGACTGTTACTCCCCATTTTTTCGCAGCTCGCCAGTTAAATTTGTGGCCTCCTACTGATTTGTATTTGCCTATGTGTTGTTCAGGTACTCCTTTCGCTATTAGTTTCTGTTTTTCCGATTCTGTGAAGATTTCTAGTTCATCTACTGGTCCTACCATTTGTTGTGTAGTAAAACCATTGTCTAGGCCTACGCAGGGTACTCTTCCAGTAGTGTAGCATAGGAAGATTTTCTTTTCTCGTATCTTTTCCTTAGCTTTTTCGCGAATTGCCTCTTTCTTTTCCTCGTAGAGCACCGTTGCCTCTTGTGCTTGGGATTCGTATTTACTTTTCTCATGTGCGGGTAGATTAGCCCAGCGGTGGCGCATGTCTTGGCAGTAGAGATGGTATGCGTTTAGTGGTTTTGATAGGGCTTTTATTTCAGCCTTAGTACTATCATTGTGTGCTTTAATTTCTTGTCTTGTAAAAGTAGCCATATTTGTATTGTTTTTTTTAAACTATAATTCATAGAAAAAAATTTTCAATTTTTTAAAAAAATAATAAAAAAATTTTAACTAAATTAAAAATACTCACTACCTCTATCTCCGTTTTAATTGCATTGGTTTTACGATTATTGTATTTTCTACTCTCAACGCTTGGGCTTGCTATCGCCTTACCATCGTATGTTGAGCCACTTTATACCAAGTCTACTACGCTTGTAGTATATAGTGGAGGATGAACCCTCACCCCCAAAGAGTAATCATAAAGAGGAATCGAACCCCTATAAAGCAACCATGCTATGATTGATTGCGCATCGCCTATTCTCCATTGGACAAGTCTTACGACATCTCATCTTCAGACCAGTCAGACCGGTACTCATATTCTCCATCACTATTATACCTCCAATAAGTCGGGTCCTTCTTATCACAATACTTGCATGCACAAGTAATGGGACATGAGCCTTCCTCATCAGAGTCTTCATCCGATAGCCCTAAGATAGCATCTTCAGCTTCGTCGAAATGGCGCAAAGAAGTAGGCGTTCTCTCTAGTTCTTCCTTAGTCATAGTACCGCTAGCAATCTTCTCGTCGAATATTTGCTGTGCTGTTTTGGTAGCAGCTCTGCTTGAAACACGAGAGGAGCGACGGTGTTGTGGGGTAAGTAACATTGTTTTTGGTTGTATTAAATTGTATTTGTAATCTTATTGAGTTTAATGACAAAAATAATAATGAGAAAAATAATTTCAATTTTTTTAAAAACTAAATATATAATTAGTGATGTGTACTGGTATTTTCATTAAAACAAAAGATGGTAAATTTATTTTCGCGAGAACATTAGAATTCGGAGTTTATTTAAAATGGAAACAATTCTGTAGCTTAAACATTAAAGGCACAATAGGTCATTTTGATAATGTTAAAGAGGGATTTATGACAGATGGATTAAACGGTAATGGTCTTTTCGTAGGAACATTTTTCTTTCCACATAATGATAAGCAATACCCTACTGACAATGACCCAGATAAAATAAATTTAGAAACAGGTGATGTTAACCTATACTTATTACAGAATTGTAAAAATGTTGCGGATGTTATTACATTAGTGTCAAGACTAAACATACTAGAAACAAAATTACAAGACCAATTGTTTAGTTTACATTGGTTAGTTTGTGATAAAAGTGGATTATGTGTTGTTTTAGAGATGAAAAATAAAGAATTAATTATATACAGAAATCCCTACAATGTCATAACTAACAGTCCTGCTTTTCCAGAACAAGTAAAAAACGTAAATAAATACAAGTTTCTCTCCAAATACAACAAACCAAATAGTATTTCTGAGGGAAGTGGAGCTATAGGTATGCCGGGAGACTCAACAAGTATGAGTAGATTTGTAAGAGCACATTTTTTCAGAAAAAATATGGTAGTTCCAGATAATACGAAAATAGGAATGGAAGCAGCTTTAAGAATCTTACATAATTTCGATATTCCTTATGGTTCAGTAGAAGATAAAAAAACAGGTAAGAAAGAAGTAACGGAATATACGGTTGCTTATAGTTTAAATGATAACAAAGTAAAATATGCTCCGTATGGTTATGTGATTGATAAAAATAATGAATGGAAACAAAGCGATAATCCAGTTAAAAAATGTGTAGGTGACACAAAAGATATATTTTTTAGTTTGGTAACAGTAGTAGGTCTTATATTAATGTATAAATGTAGATAATTTATCCAACCAATGCGCATTCAATCGGATTACCTTGCCAGTCTTGAAATGGTGCAAGAGGTTTATTTGCCATCTCCACAATGCCCCAAATATATAGAACGAGAATAGCAACACACCAAAGACAACTACCGCATTTACCAATACAAGCACAAAGATCTTGTTGACTTTCATCTTGCGACATTCCGCCAACCATTACATAACAACAAGTTAAACAAAGAATTACAACCGGTCCAAACATAACAGCCATATATGCTCCAAATAAGTCCCAACGACCAATATTACCAAAGCCAGAACCAAATATCCCAGTAAAAGGAACAGATTGTAATACCATAGGAGCTATAAAATCTTTACCATCTGGTTCGCATTTTTCAGTGACAGTATTCCATTTCCAACAGTCATTATGTTCGCACCCTCCAGTAGAATTTCTATAAGTTAAACATTTACCAGGACAAATACATTCACTACCATTTGTTCCAAAATTACAAGGAGTAGTGGTAGAAACAACGTTCAATTCCCGTCCACCTCTCATCAAATAGGCAGAGGAAGCATAAACAAGGGTGATAAACAATAGAGCGGTAAGGTTAAATCTTTGAGTCATGGCGAGGTTATATATAGGATTATCATCAATATTTACCTTATTGATAAGAATCAATTTTTATAATTGCTAATATTTTTGGTTAGACTACAAAATAAACCCTAATTAGATTATAATTTTACATCCTCTATAACTAATAATTCAATTAATATTGCGTTACCCAAAATAGTAACTGTATTAACATCTGTGGGGTTATTTGGATCGGCAACAGATAACTTATATCTTATACCGAATCCCTGTGTAATATTATTATATCGTATAGCATTTCTAAATGGTCTCATAGTGCGTTGGAAATTGTCACCATTAGCAAAATTATGAGTATGGATATCAGAAGCTACAACAGTTGGATTAGCATCACTACCTGTAATAATATCAAATGCGATGGTGCCTGGAGAACTACTAACACCAGTAGTACTTCTAGTAAAAGTAGTATTAATTCCGCCAAATGATATTATAAAACCAACAATCCATCCAGATTGAGGGGTATGATTGCGTGATAGTATCATAAAAGGATTGTTTGCAGAGGGACTGCCTAGTTTATTAATAAATCCTGAACCTGGTGAAAAAGCGGTGTCACAATACCAAGTTGGCGGACCAAGACCAGGAGGACCCGAACCCACCTTACTAAATATCAAACTTCCTGGATCACTAGATGAAGGCTGATTATCGGTAATCGTTCCGCTGCCGCCGCTCTGGAGAACCCAATTTAAATTAGCCCAACCAACACCACCACCTGCTCCATATGCATACATACTTGAAAATTGTAATGTCATTGGATTTTTCATAGTAATAACATCACTGTTCCCATAATATACGAAACTTTGATTGGAGTTGTTTGGCTGGAGCCCGGATATTTCAACAAATCCTATATCACCATCATTAGTAAGATTCGTATCAGCCCATGTTTCATTTTGCTCAAAAAATCGTGCGCTTTTTTGTCTAACTTGAAAATCGCCCATTTGTAAATTTCCTTGTGCTTCTCTTTTCAAAAAATATTTATAAGTAGATCTTAAATTCATACCAACTAATGAACGCCCATCTTGAATTACTGAATTACTATCCGACATTAGCTTCCATGGACTGGTATTTGGTAATGTCCACATATTAACAGCAGCTAATCCACCATAATCTACCCATCGACCTATTTTAACTATAGTGTTATCACCCGGGGTGGCCAGGCTAGAGGGCCATCCACTGCTGCCAAAACCAGCATCATTTTCTCGTTGAACGGCATAGCCACTACCACCGGTATTTTTGATCCAAATTTCGTTAGTAGAAATATCTTGAGTTACATTCATAGACACATCATAACGCATATCTATAGTTGATCCAGTAATATCTAGAGTAGTATTACCGTTTAATTTTGTATTATCTGAAGACAAATCCAAAGTAGCCCCAGCTTTAACTTCAATATTATTAGTAGAATTAATTGTCATGTCATTTCCTGACAAATCTAATTTAGTAGTCGCCTCTACATCTATCTTAGCTGCGTCCATAGTAATATCTGTAGCAGCAGAAATATTTACGCCACCAGTACCATCAGAGTCAATGAAGATTTGGTTTCCAGATAAATCTAATCTACCCGCAGCATCAATCTCAATATCACCACCCCCACTTAACATCTTAATATTTGTAAGGGTTTCAATCTCAATATTAGACCCAGCATCAATTGTAAGAGTAGTATTAGAACATAATTGTAATCCATTATTACCAGCATCTAGGTTAATTTGGTTTCCAGATAAATCAATTAATGCTAAAGAAGAATTACCCATAACAATAGTTCCATTACCAGCGCCGCCCGCACCCAATGATTGTAAGGCAAGATTACCATATGGTGAAATTCTTATGTCGTTACTATTGGCGCTGTTACCTGTTTCTATTTTTAATTGTGAATTACCTCTAATAGTAGTATTTTGAGGTCCTTCCATTTCAATTAAAGCAGTATTAGTAGCCTTAACAAAAAGTGTGGCGGATTGACCACCAATAATACTGACATAAGGGGTACCTGCGGGATTTGAATCAACCTCAAGTCTATTCGCTCTTATAATTCCAAAACTATTCATATCTAAATCTTCTGTAGCAGGATTGTCCATAATTCCGGGAATACTAGAGGCATTTAATTTGACAAATTGTAAAGTGTTTCCTACGATACTAGGTATAGAACCTTGAGCACCCAAATTCATAATTTGAGCGTTCCATTGTGCTAATCTATCGAATGGGGTGACATGTGATCTATTTGCTATTTTTGTTGCTCTTCTTTGTCTTGGACCTGGACCTGTTGGCATATATAAAAAATGATATATTTTAATATAATTTTTTAAACAATAATCTTCTAAGCACAAGGAATAAGCCAAACCTCAAAATCCTCCTCGACGCTAAAATTGAGAACATTCGCCCTTAGTCGAGAATAGTGATTGTCCTTATTTTCCCCATCATCTGGGGAGAACATATAATTACGGTAATTATTTTTATTAACACAATAGTAACAATAAACCTTATCATAATACTCCCTTGTACTACCTCTCAGATGAACATCCATGATTTCATCATTCGTCATAGGAGACCGACCTTGTTTCTTAAGAAGCTCAACAACCTTTTTTGCGTCAGGAAAGATAAAATTATCATAACGCCCACAACATTCACGCTTCATCTGCTCAAAATCACGGGTCATATCCGGACCAGAGATAGTAGTAACGTTTCCGTTGGTTTCAATGTTAATGGTAGACATAGTGATAGGTAAGTGTTTGTACTTATTACTATATGATTAAGGTTAGTTCAATTTTTTATTACTAACCTTGACATAAACCGACTGCAACAAGAGAATTGCGTATAAGATTTATTTTATTAATTACGTCTGTCAAGTTGGCTCCACCGGATAGGGTACCACCAATAGTCATTGACGACTGTGGTATAGCAGCAGCACCACGAAATCCTAATAAGTCAGCGGCAGCATCACCAATATTAATAGTACTTCCTAGAAGAGTTGAAACTCCAGCTTGTAATTCCAATTTCGATGACCCCGACTTAATATCTACCTTGTCCAACCCCGCACTACCTATATTTACGAATGTCACACCAGCGGTAGAACCAACTACTCCTATATTTATTATTCCCTGTCCGCCCGTCTGATCCATATTATTACCAATATTAACTGTATGATTTTTTGGATTAGCAAGGAACTCAAGTTGAATTGTGCCACCGGCGCTCCCAGAAGCCGCATCTCCAGGTCTAATTTTAATCACATTTGCACCTGTGGTGTTGTAAGAGCTGTTGGTTATTAACAATTCTTTATTTTCAGAATCGATTCTCATAGTATCTGTACCTGAAATGTTTTGGCTGTTGATACGTCCGCCGTTACATAATCTTAGTTCTCCAATTTGAATAATGTTTAAACAATTCATATTTAAATCCGCAATAGCGGGATTATGCATAACTCCAGTAATATTAGTAGCATCAAGCTTCTTAAATTCTAAAGAATTACCACCATTAACTATACTTGGCACAGCACCATCTGCTCCTAATAATTGTTGATTCCATTTTGCTAAGTGTTCAAAAGGAGATATTTTTGAACGATTTGAGATTGAACCTTTATATCTTGCTGAATGTCCTGTTCCTGGCATTATATATTAAAAATGATATAATAAATTCTTCCTAATATCTTATAAATGGAAATACCACATGAAGTAGAAGAACTTATATTAGCTTTTGTAGGACTAAAAAGAAAAAAACGATGCTTAGCGCAAACCAAAACGGGTAAAATCTGTAAAAGGAAAACAGGTAATAAATATATTCTTTGCGCACAACATATGAAACTGGTTCAAAATAGCGAATTAAAAACAGGAATCTCTCCAATGTTTGTTAGTTTATGTTTACAAGTGTCTCAAGCGATGAAAAATGCGAATCATTATCAATGGATTAAAAAGTATAGAAAAAGAAAAAAAGGAAAAACATATCATCCATCTTTGGACCATTATAATTACTGGAGTGCTCCTGCTGGTTTGTCTGCTCCATTTAACTATGTTGTTTCGTCACATTCGTAAAAATTAAAAAAATTGAAATGCTGAAAATAAGTTTTAATGTTGGTATATCTCAAACAACCAACCTACTCTAAAGCTACCCAAACACACACTTATCTAAACATGCCACGTGGAAACCGTAAAGAAAATCTGTCTACTCGTCTTGCGAACTGCCCGAAGAGGGGAGTCGTCCCAGAGAGTGAAATTCCAGGAACTCGGAAATGGAATGAACAAAATGTGACAGTCGCTTTTAACTCCGACAAGATGAGCGAATCGTTCTTTGAGGGATATTCGCATGAGGAGCGACAACACTATCTGAAGAATTGTATTCCTCGCACTGTAAAGCACGGAAAGTATATCGCAAACGAGAGCTTGCTTGACAACATCAATCGTTGGGTTGATGGAAATGGATGGCAGTACATCGAAGGAGGTGAATACGATGGCTCTTGGGTGAACCCGCAGTATCCAAACAGAATCTTTCAAGGGAACGCTATTACACTACCTATCACAGGCGGTGATTACGAGACAGCAGAGTTCCCAGTTGCCAGTAACGAGGATGATACAATTGGTCTAGCTCTACACTTCGAAGTTTATTGCGCAGGTTCAAAGATGAATATTCTTCCGAATCGTTGGAGGAATTATGATTCGTCTCGTAGGGGACGTAAGCAGGTCCGTTCTAACAAGCGGAAGGCTCGTCGTCAAAAGAGGGGGGAGGCTTATGCTGAAGCGTCTAAAATTACCAATCCGGTTAAGCGTGAAGATGCCATCGCTAATCTCAAGGCAAAGTTTCACATGGAGGATGTTCAGCGTGAAAGAGCCAAGATGGGTATTGAGAACGACGCATAAAACAAATTAAATTAAAAAAGTATATAATGATTATCATATAAAATTTTTTATATGATAACTACTGAACGTGTACTGAGATTACTTACAAACAATAAAACAAGATATTTTTCATTTAAAAAGGATACTATATTAGCAACGCCACATGGAATCACGTTTAGTATATTTTTCCAGCTATTATGTCAAGATTTAAATTTATATTCAACTACTTTACTTCAAAACAGAAGACTAGATAAAAAAACAAAAATCAAGGAAAGAAATAAACTAATGGCGGTACATGAAGAGTTGGATAAAGCTATAGTTATTTTTAAAAAACACAAAAAGACTTTGTGTCCACAAGACACATATTATGTAAACGAAAGAACATGTTTTTCTATATATAAAAAGCATCTACGTTTTTTTGTTGAGAAAGTACTTCTACCAAGATTATTGACTATTAAAAGGAAAGCTGGATACACATGGGAAAATTTGGATAATAAAGATGGAATCTGGAGAGAATGTGAAGAAAATAAGTTAATTCCTCTTGACGCAGAATCTTACATTGACCCAATTACAAAAATAGAATATATTAAATTCTCTCCAATTACAAACATTTAAACGTGAAAAATCATTCGTTTTCTTTCATCAAAGCCTTTCTTTTTACTTCTTTGACCAAGGAATTTGTAATAACGATTTGCTAAGCTAAATCTTTCTCTTACTTTTTTAGCATTTGGATACCTATCTTTTTTATGTTTTAACATTGCTTCTAATCTTACTTTCATAATCATACCAACCTGCCAAATTCTTTTATGAGAATATTTTTTACTTTTATACAACCTTTCTAGTTTTTTAATTGTATGTTTAACATCAGACACAGTAGTATATTTAATATGAATTGTATCTTTTGGATTTTTATCAATGTAAACATCAAAAGATTTCTTAGGATTATTAGGGTTGTATAAGAAACGTTTTTTTCCTGCTTTTTTTTTACGAGTTTTATTTTTATTTGTTTTTTTGCCACAAATATTTCTAGTTTTACCTAATTTATATTTTCTATCCATGTATTTCATATCGTGGGTGATTTTTTTACATTCTTTTACTTTTTTATATTTACGGTAAATTCGTAAAATATTAAACCTTCCTTTTTTCGCTATTGCTGCTTTTTTCATTGTTTTTTTTGTGTGTTTTGCTTCTGCCTGTACACCTTCGATAATAGCCAATTTACGTTTAAAAAATGGGTCTTTTAATTTATAATGATGTTTTTTATTTTTATAACTTATTTTTCTTAATTTGGGTAATAATTTTCTAGTTTTGCTCATATATATATATATAGCTTACAAAATAAACGGAAAATGTGGGTCATCAAACATTTTTAACACATCTTTATTTTTTTGTTCCTGCTTAGAAATAGGAGCAGGTGTTTTACAAATTTCACTACCACAATGGTCGTGATTTCCCCAGTATGCGTTGCGTTCAATAGCGTTAGATACAAAGTCAGAACTTGATTCTTTTTCACGAATAATAGTGTTCCATCTGCCAAGAGGCAAAGTAGTTGATTTGCGCGTTAGTCCTTTAAAGAAACGAGAGAACATGATGTAAATATATCAAACATTAATTACTTATATTTTATTTCAATTTAATTTAATTTATTTTTATAAATTATAATGCTCTATTACTTATATTCGCTCTTTTGGGGTAAAGAAGAAAAAAATTCTTTATGCCCAAATAGTTTTGCTCCAATGCCCGTAGGAAAGTTTCATAATTTTGCTATATTTAGGGGAGAAACAAATTAAAAAGATTTTTTTGTTTTTTATTTGTTTTTATTTTTTTTTATTTTTTATTTGTTTTTTTGTTTTTTTTATTTTTTATTTGTTTTTATTTTTTTTATTTTTTATTTGTTTTTTTGTGTTTTTATTTTTTATTTGTTTTTTTGTGTTTTTTTGTTTTTTTGTTTTTTTGTTTTTTTTATTTTTAGTTATCGATAATTTTCATGACTTCTCGCTTACAGTCCTGTACGCGAGAACAATATTGTTCAAAGCTGATGCTGTGACGACCAAATCCAGTCATCACAAATCTATATACATCCACTGGTTTCTCCTGCCCGATACGGTGAGCACGAGCGATTGCTTGATCTTCAACGGCTGGATTCCAGTGGGGGGAGGTAAAGTAAATCTCTTGAAAGTGTTGCATGTTCAGTCCCTCGCAGGCTGTTTGAATTTGTACAATCATTACGTCTGGCGCTAGGTAACTGTTGATGATTCCAAATGCATCGCTAGGGATTTGATTCCATCTCTTACACACACTTCGAAACTGGCTTTCAGAGACTACTGGTAGCACCCTATTCTTTTTGTCGCGAGTTTTAGTCCTGCCATCGATGCTCTGGACGGTAATACCATTGGCTACCAACTTTTCAGTAAGTAAATCAATCTCACCGCGATAGTGTGAAAACACCAGTTTTCTCTTACCAGTTTTGCGATTGTTCGTGATGTGATTTACAATGGCAGACATTTTGCTAGCAGTGTTAACGTTTGCCAAATTAATATGCTGTGGCAATAGTCCTTTTCGCTTCATTTTGTCAACGGCTTTATGAAGTAGCTGTGGATAGATACACATCTGGCGTGCCCTTGTCAAGGCAGGAAGAGGATGACGATTCAAGTAGGCGATGAGATGGTCCACGTTCCCATGATTAACACCTGTGAAATTCATCATTGCGTGTACTTGAGCAGCCATATCCTCCTCCTCCTCGCTGGACCAATCAACCTCAATCACCTCCGTTTTGACAGGTGGAAGTTTAATTCCAACCTGTGTTTTGGTGCGACGAAGCAGATGAATCGCAAGAAGCCTTTTGATTTCCTCCTTGTTTGGCGAGAAATGACCAGCCAGACCTAGCACTTTACACAATGCGTAGAGGTCTGTAATACGGTTATTGATCGGGGTTCCAGTAACAAGCCAACGGATATCTGCCTTCAACTCGGCAGCTCCAGTATGAACTCCAGTACCTAGATTCCGCACGTGATGTGCTTCATCAAAGATAATACGACTCCACTGGATTCTGTGTAGTTTGGAGAATTTTTTCTGTCCTCGTTTTCCTCTGGGCGTAATCATACCATAGGTGGTGACCACAATTGGCTTTTGTGCTAGCATCTCATCTGTGATATTTTTCGCTGCTGCTCCACGATACACAAATGGTACATGCCCTAGAAAGCGTTGAAAGACAGCCACCCATTGACTTAGTAATGCTGGTGGAAGCACTACTAAAGTTCGCTGTTTGAAGTTGTGACGGACACAGCCTACCATTAAAATAGTCTTACCGAGACCCATCTCATCGGCAATAATCCCTCCGCGGACTCCCAGATTGGGACGGTCCACCAACTCGTGGTACAGACACCACTTTAAGCCTTTAATCTGATGTGGCTTCTCATCAATGCCAACACTAGGACACCAGTTACGGTAGGCTTGAATAGCATTACCAGTAACTGTATTTATCTGCTGTGTTCTCGTATCAGTCCAGGATGCCATAGTGGGTAGTTTTATATATGTGGTTTTGGTTTGTAACAGAATTTGTTGTTGTGAATTGTTTGACAGTTTCGTATGTATAGTGGGGTATACCTTTACCAAGTTGAAGAAAAAAGATTTCAATTTTAATAATAAATATCAATTTTCATAATTATAAATTATGCTTTTATAAATTTCAAGATTAAATAAAAAATATGTACAGTTTTTTTGTATTTTTTGATTTTTGTTTTGTTTTTGTTTTTGTGGTTTTTTCGTTAGTAGTTGTAGGGGTTGCACATGTCATCGACCCATCCATCTATCTTCATTTGTTGCCGCTCTAGCTCCTCCAACTCTTCTTCTTCCATTTCTCGAAGTTCGTGTTCATACAGATCCAAATCGTAAAGCTTAGCTGATTCTTTGGCCGCTTCGATGTTGCTCTCTGTTGAGTAGTCTGAGTAATCGCTAGCATACTCCTTTACCTGATCTTCTGGGTTGTACCTGGAGAGCCACATGCGCTGGATAACACAAGCCGCCTCATTGCGCTTCTTATCCAGAGCATTAAGTCTGGCAATCTCAGCATTACTTTCTGCGAGGTCTACACTGGAGTAGTAGAACCCGCTGTAGCAGTGGGCGCCATGACACCATTTCTTCTGCTTTTCAGTGAGGTTGATAGGTGTAACAGGAACCCAGTTTTCGCCGTTGGAACGCGCAATTAACTCTTGATTCAAAACCATTTTGACCTCGCTCCAGAGTTTCTTGCGTTTTGACATAAAGCGGTCGTAGTCTTCCGCCAGGTACATACGTATAAGCCGATTGAGCTTTGCGTGAAGTGCTGGCTTGAACTGACGCGAGGCAGAGATTTCCAGCCTAACTCTGTTTATGTCACATAAGAGTTTCTTGCGCGTCAGCGGACAGTTGTCAAGTTTGAAACGATGCATGTAGGGCTTCACCTTATTTAACAGATAGAATTCGCGCCAGTTCTTCTGGATGATGCGAGCCGCGTTGTTAAACATGACACCACAGCGCCAGATAGCCAGGGACTTAATCAAATCAGATGAATTTTTCTCTTCTTTTTTCCACTGTCTGATGAAGTCCATAGATATTCCGCTGATGTTTTCCCATTTGGACGGTAGCGTAAGAATTGCCGGCTGAACATAATACTTCCTCCCAAAGTGCGACATCGGTAATTTTGTAGTTGTTGTTGGTTGTTGTTCGAATTTATCCGGGTTGGGTTGATAGGTTGATAGTATTTATATACTAGGAAAAATATTTTCAATTTTTTAGAAAAAAAACCCTAATATGAGTTAAACCTATTTATTTTTGGAATTTTTATATTTTAATTAATATTTAAACTATATTACCAGAATTGACAGTTATGCTAATCAAAGTCCCACCAAACCAAATTTTCTTCAGCCTCATCATCACTATCATAAATTGGGCGGCAAACGCGCACGAGTGGGGGTTGAATGCGCTCGAGCTCCAATCCTATTAAGATACCTATTACCAGAGTTATTAATATAGTAAATACGATACTAAAAGTGTCCATGGTTGCTTGTTGCTTGTATGAATTATTCGTTGTTGATTGTTCATATTAATTAATTAATAAAAAAATTCAATTTTCTATTAATAAACCTGTATTAGGGTGTAAAAAAAATATGTACATTTTTTTTTGTTTTTTTGATTTTTGATTTTTTATTTGTTTTTTGGTTTTTTTTTGTTTTGAGTTGTGATGTTTCAGCTCTTCCACTATGCCCCACCGTTCATCTCCCGCTCTACGCACGCTGCCCATTCGGGCGATTTAAAGATGGTCATGGGGAAATACTTCATGAGTTCACTGGCTAGCTGAAGGATGATGCGCAGCCGCTGCTGGTCTTTTGGGCTGGGAAACTCTGCTTTGAGACGGCGGAAAACAGCGTTTTCATGTTTGCGGCGCTGGAGATCCTCATCATCAACCACTTTCGTAGCTTTTGCGGAAGCAAACTTTCTCCAGGCTCTTTGGACAATAGTCACATGCCCCCACTCGCGGATGGTTTTCACAAACTGGAGATGATCAAGTCTGGTTTGGACGTTCAACATATTCCCACCTCCAATAGCGAGGACAGGGATACCGTGGTATACGTTGACCTCAGTAGTGGTGAAGCCACCATTGATGCTTGCTCTGGTTTTCATTTCCCGTCCCTTGATTCCGGTTGGATTCTTGCGCCAGGCCTTGTTATAGCGCTTCATAAAGTCTAGTGCGAGAGACTTTACGGACTCCTTGTAGTCTTCGGGTACCAGTGCGAGTGCCTGTGTGACAGGCATTGACTTCTCCACCACACGACTCATGAACTGGTCATAGTGGAGGTTTGCTGGGCTCAGACCATCGTATTTTTTAGCTGTGGCACAGAAAGAGACCTTTTTCTTCGGCTTTGTCTTTTTTTCTTCGGCGGCTGCTGCTTCTGCCAATTTCTGGCGAAGGCGACCAGGAACCCATGCTCGCTTAGAGCGGGTTAGTTTGGGACCAGGTGACTTAACGACAGGCTTGCGCAACTGTGAGACAGGGGCTTCCTTGTCGTACTCCAATGTTCGGCAAGGCGGTTTCATAAGGGTATTTATGTTATCGCCTGCGAAAGTGACGCGCCTTTGGAATTTTGCGATACTGGACATGGTTTACTAGAGCTGGTTGGTGAGGTTTGAGTTGTTGTTTGTAATTCGATTTATCGGGTGTTAGTAGAAAGTGGGGTTGTGCTATTACATTACGGAAAAAAAACTTTTCAATTTTTTTGAAAAATAGGGTTGAATATTAGGGTAAAAATCTTGGAAAAAATATCCCCAGTCAAAATCCAAAAATACATGATGAAATAAAAAAATTGAAAATATTTTTTGTATGTAACCCTATAGTACAACCCTGCTTCATAATTAACACAACCTACAACAATGTACACCAGCAAAAATGCCACCCGTGAATTTGCTCTCAAGGCTGCCTCTGCGGCAGAGCGGGCTATGGAACGTCATGTGTGCTGTAAGAGCCAGTACAAGTTCAAGTGCTTCTCCTGTGGCGAGATGATCAACCGCGGGGACAAGATCACGAAGTGTACAACTGCGGTCCATGATGGGATGACTCTCCGATACAGGGGAGGAGACGCCTCCGCTGGTCTCACATGGAAGGAAACAGCCTTTTATCTGGGTCAAAGTGGGACCCGGAGTTGGGTCCATATCGGGTGTAATCCCGTTTTCTGGGAAAGACGAGAGGGGTTCGCCTCTTGCCTCGCAAATGTTTACACGGATTGGGGTTGCAAGATGTCATATGAGTTCGAAGAATGGCGCCAGCGCACAAACCACTATGACGTGGAAGAGTTTATGGAAATACACGGATATCCCCAGGAGAAGTGGATGAAGAACCGCATCATACAAAATGTGACACGATTTCAGGCTATATGGCGAGGCTATCTCTACAAACAGGCGTATCCATTTGCCCTCCGTGCGGCGAAAGCCACAGAGGCAATTAACCTCAATGCGCGTGCTACACTGTCTAGCCAACAAGTTCAGAGACCCGAACGAACCGAACGCAATGAATTCCTCTACCAGAATTCTATTGGAGCACATATGGAAATCCTGTTTGATGAAAATCATCCCAGCGTTGCTGTTTACAGTGGCGAAGTCATAAAAATACAAGGACTGCCGGAAATCGACGGTCTATACTTCTGGGTGAAATATCACCATGACGACGAACTGCGGCGCTACCACTGGAAAAAACTGAAGGGTCTTAAACTTCAATGTGAAGCCTTCAAGTCAAAACACGGTATAGAGGCACAAATTACAGGCAGACTACCACTTTACAAGTTCTTTTATCCGTGACCAATATTAAAAAAACAAAAAAAACAAAAAACAAAAAAACCTCATATAATAGTAAAAATTTCTATGATATAAGACCAGCCTGCCTATTTACACGATAACGATTTCGCCTTCTGCGTTTTTTCTTTTTGTTAATAACCCATTTAAATTTTCTTCTGCACACAGGGCATGTCATTTGTTTCTCAAACCATTCTAATATACAACAAGCATGAAAGGAATGACCACAAGGAAGAGTTAATGAACTTTTTTCACAACAACTATCTAAACAAATAGGGCAGTCTTGACAGGGAAAAACCTGATGACTTTCCTCGCAAGTTACAGAAACAACTCTATTTGTTTTAAAAAAAATATTGTACAAACAAGACATATAAATTGTATATATAAATGAAAACAAATCTAACCTCTAAAAATATGTTCAAATCCTCGCATACCATGTGCCACTATTCGAATACCTTTTTTTCCCGTAGTTTTTTTCAAATCGGAAAACCCTTTATAAAACATGTACATAGAAACAATAAATAAAAAAGCACCTAAAGCTATTTCAGAGTAAGAATCAGGAATATATTTATTCAATTTAGCACCAGCCCAAGCAGAGAAAAAACAAACAACCATTAAAAATAATCCTGCTGGAATATCAATCATATTTTTTTCGTAATAATGATATACTGCTCCTAAAGATAAAGGAGGAAGAATAGTAAATAATGTTAATGCTGCTGCGTGTTTGTAATCTTTTGTAATACCTGTAAAAACCAAGCCTAAAATCAAAGCATAAGCTGTTGAAGTACCTAATCCACCTGCAATCAATCCGGCAAAAGTACCTATGGCTAATAAAGTAAGATATTTAACTACTTGATTCATTATATATATTACCAAAGATATTTGTGACTCAAAATTTTTGCGGTATAATACCCTTTTGAGTGTCTAATTTCTTTTTTAATTGCTTTAGCTCTGTGTGGTGTTCCTGAATGACGATTAAAATAGTTTCTCATTCTTCTTCTTGTTCCGTGATTTTTGTGCGAATACAAACCTACTTTAGTGCGGTCTTTAAATTGCTGGTAACGTCTATCTCCAAAATGAATAATTCTGGTTTTCTTTGTTTTTTTATTTCTAACTACTGCTGTATATTTTTTTGGAAATGGTCCACGTTTAAATTCAAGAATGGTTTCTTTCATTTTAGTTCTTCTTTTTTTTGTTTTTCTACCACCAATTTTAACTTGTTTTACTCTTCTTCTTCCTTTATTATATTTGGTTCTAGCTCTTTTGGCTAAACGAAGTGCTTTGCTTTTCTTACTACAATTTTCTAAAAGTATTTTAAAATCGACCGCAGAAGCTTTTCCGCCGGTAATAGAACTAGCTAGCCTAGCACGACCCCAACTGTGACCAGTTTGATTTGGACGACTTCCGCTAGAATAGTAAGCACCTTGTCCTTTTTTAACAATTTTTCGTAGTCCTTTTACTTTGCATTTAGTTTTTCTAGCTAAATTTTTACTAGCTGAAATCTTGTTAATTTTATACATTTTTTTTGCTTTTACAACATGCGGTGATACTTTTGATTTAAATGATTTAACTTTTTTTCTTGTATAATATTTGCCTTTTTTATACGCACGTCTAGAGCGTCTTAAAGCTTTTGATTGTTTTTTTTTATCTTTTTTTGTTAAAAAACTTGGTACATATCTTCTTGGAACATTAAACATATATATTAATTTAAGATAAGTATTTTAAATTAACAAATAAAAAAAGTACCCTGCCCCACCCAGGACTCGAACCTGGAACCCCCACGTTAGAAGCGTGATGCGCTAACCATTGCGCCAGTAGGGCATAAAATTTATTCAACAATCTCTGTTCATTTGAATTTTCCACACTAATATGGGCCGCTGGGGGAATCGAACCCCCGACCTCTCCCACCCAAAGGGAGAATCATACCACTAGACCAAGCGGCCACAAATACTGGTTACTATTTAAGAATTGAGTAGGAATTGAACCTACGTAGAGGGAGCTTAAATCCCACGCTTGACCACTAAGCTATCAACACTGGTAGCTGTTAGTAACCAAAGTTGGAGAATGAGGGCATCGATCCCTCTACCTCTCGCATGCAAAGCGAGCGCTCTACCATCTGAGCTAATTCCCCGGACGCTGTGAGCAGGATTTGAACCTACGCGGGCATAGCCCATTTGATTTCAAGTCAAACTCCTTAACCACTCGGACATCACAGCAATAAAATTTTCTATTCGTTATACATATATGTTTAATCATCCTAGGAATGTTTGTATGACTTATTTTGAACACTTTAAGGTCTCAATCAGTTTAAGTAAATTATTTTTACTCGCGTCTCTAAAAGCTTTTATACACGCCATTTTTCCAGATTTTTTTATTACATCATCAACTGATACGGTTGAAAAAGCTAAAAAAATCATGAATTCTTCTGGATGTCACAAAAGCCCTCAGTGAGAATCGAACTCACGACCTTATGATTACAAGTCACACGCTCTACCCCTGAGCTATGAGGGCATTAAAAATCTAGGCATTATCGGGATTCGAACCCGAATTGCAGGCTTCAAAGGCCCACGTCCTAACCGTTAGACGATAACGCCGTATACCGTGCTCCCCGTAATCCTGCCCAGATTCGAACTGGGTTCCGACAAAGCGGCAGTACCGACTACTCTCAGGATTTTTGCTGTCAACATTTTAAACGAACCTGCTTTGACCTCTTGCATACTAGGGCATACACCCTAGGCAGGGTTCGAACCTGCGAAGCACTATGGCGGAAGATTTTGAGTCTTAATGTTATAGTTAGTTGCTGTGTGTTGACAAATGGCGTATCCGTGCTCCCATGACATCTTATCTTGGCTACCTTTTAAATCACCTATATCTTGTCTGTGTGGTTTTGATAAGACCACCAACTTCATAGCAAGAACGGGATTTGAACCCGTGCGGAGAATTAACTCAACGGCTCTTAAGGCCGCCCCGATCGACCAGACTACGGCACCTTGCTATGTTTTGCTGGAAACTTGCGGTTATTACCTATATAGGACCATCCCACATCTTAAGATGTGCCGCAACTGGAGTCGAACCAGCATCCAGGGCATAAAAGGGCTTTTGTGTGGTTGCTGTAGGTTTCCAAAGGGTTTGCTAGATTCTGTAGATTAAAAGAATAAAAGGCTTTTTTGAGTTATTGCTGTTAGAATCTAAAGGGTTGCTCCCTACGGGCTTTGATCCCGTGACCTTCGGCTCATAAGACCGATGCTCTACCAAACTGAGCTAAAAGAGCATATGTTCTCTTTTCATCTTAGAACTAAATAACATTATATTTGTCGGGACACTGTTCAATTTTTAACCTATCCCGTAACTCTAATGTTTCTTCTTCACACTATAATACTTTGCTATTTTTTTAAGTCCTGATGATAAATATTATTTTACAACTACTTATTAATATTAATATTATACTTATATATGAACGAATGTACCATTTGTTTTGAAACAATGAATATCAACAAAGATAAGTTAACAATGTGCCTACTATGTGGAAAGAGTGTTCATACAAAGTGTTATAAAGAATGGAAGAAGAAAGTAGGTCCGTATCAACCTGATAAATGTCTTTATTGTCAAAGAGAAGCTCAATTATATAAACTCAATAGAAGTTGGTGGGAGAATATGAGAGCTTGTTGTTGTTAGTTATACCCAATCTTCTAAGTAGTAAGCCATCATCCAAATTAACCAAAATGGAGCAATAACCAAATCAATTCTAGCAAAAAATGCGATTAATAATGCTAAAATAGCTTTTTTACTTGCGTTTTTAAGCTTTTCAACATTTTCCAAAATTTTTTTATCTTTAGAGTCTTTATTTTTTGAAGAATAGTTATAAATTAAATAAATCCAAGCCACAATCAAAGATAATTGACCAATAGTTTTAGGTTTTTTAAAAAATTCAATAATATCTTTTAATTTACCAAGTTGAATAATAGCTCTTAATGTTAATAATAGAAATAAAATAACAGCAACATTAAATCCAGTGGTTCCATTAGTAGAAAATATACTATTACTTAAATAATCAACAATTGTCATCTTATATTATATCTATAAATTATATAATGGAAAAAGAAGGAAGTGTTCGCAAGAGAGGCGGGGAAAAAAAGAAAATTTGGCATAAACAACAAGAAAAAGTCTTGAAAGAATGGAGCGAAATTGGTGCTAGTTATCGCTACATGCATGATAGAGCTTATACCATGTATAATTCCCAAAATTTAAGATTTGCGTTACCAGTTATTATTATCAGTACAGTAACAGGAACAGCAAATTTTGCTCAAGGTTCTTTTCCTGCTTCATGGCAGGCTTACGTACCATTAGGAATTGGATTTTTAAATTTAACAGCTGGTTTAATTACAACTATCGCGCAATTTTTACGAGTAAGTGAGTTGTTAGAAGGTCATAGAGCAGCAAGTATTGCTTATTCTAAATTTTCAAGAAATATATCCGTTGAATTAAGTTTGCCTTATTCTCAAAGAACTTGCGGAGGTTTGGAATTTATAAACAAATGTAGGTCAGAATTGGACAGATTAATTGAACAATCTCCTAATATTCCACTGCATATTGTTAAACAATTTGGAGCTAAATTTAAAGATTATACGTTTATTAAACCACAAATCTTGGAGATTACCGGTGTTGATGTGTATAAAGAAAATTCGGAAGAAAGAGAAAAGAGAGAAGAAGCAGCGCTTATGCGATTTCAAAAGAAGAAAAATGCTATCATAGAAGAAGAAAATAAACGAAGAGCTTCTATCATTTTAGAATTAGAACAGCAAAAACAAAACAAAGCAGACGAACTAAAAGAAATGATTGAACTTAAAAAACTAAAGAAAAAGAAAGAAGTTGCGATTTCAAATATTACGGGTAATTTAACTAGTTTTATTACAAAACTGGCAGAACATGATGGAAATAATAGCATGATGACTCCAGAAACAAGTGATAGTAGTGACAGTGAAACTAATGGTGATAATAGAGTTGTGATTGATATTAAAGATAAAGTAGCAGAAACCAAAGCACGGTTGTTACCAGTTGAAGTAGGACCTACAACAGAAGAAGCCGATGAAGAAGTAGATAATACAGTAGAAGAAACAACAGATATTTCTGGTAATAATTAAAATTTAAAATCAAAATTCTATATTATAGAAAATGAATAAACAAATTATAAATAAAGGAAAAAGTGCCATATTTATTCAGGACCATATTGGATTGAAATCTTTATACAATGATATCAATCAAAATGATTATCAAATAAATTTGTCAGATTTATTTTTAAAACTATTTTATTACGCGTGCCAACATGAAAGAAAAAACACCATTATTTTTTTGTTAAGGATTTATTTTGAATTATTTAACCAATCTGAACAAATCGCCCTTAGACAAGCATTTTTCTATGGGAAGTATAAGTTAAAGAAAAAAAGTATGATTTCTTGGTACTCTCAGTATGTTATTCCACTAATTAAAATTGAATTGTAAAATAATAAATAAACATTGTATTATTTTACACATAATGACAAGACACCCATTAGATCAACGACTTCCATTAGATATCTGGAGAGAAATCAAAACATATATTGTTCATAATATAAAAACACAAGGGAAACATTTGAAAAAAGAAAAATATGTAATTAATTTTAATAAAACCTTAAAACATCTTCCAATCTTTGCACCACCTACTAATGGTCCACAAATTGTCTTTAATTCGGCAACAAAACCCGTACGTGTGGCAAGATATTTATACCATATTCAAGCATTCAAACCAGTAAATGACGCTGCTGAACCCTATCGTGATGGAAAAATATCTTTAGTTATAACTTGTCCATTAAAATTTATAAATGGATTTGTGTGCAAGGTAAATGGAAATACTCTGGTGGATAGATTATATCATAGGTTGGATTATAAAAATTATTGGTCGGGCCTAAGTTGTAAAGTTGCAATAGAGAGAATTCGAGGTTCTATATAATTAGTACCGCTCGAATAAACTAGCAAGATAAGTAATAAACATAAATAAGAAGGTTAGTATGACAGTTAATCCATCGCTTTTTTCACGAATAGCTGTAACGTTGTAGGATTGAAATTGATTCTGCATGTGCGATTGTTATAGGTTGATAACTTATTTTTCATTTTTAAAATATGATTCAATTTAAACAGAACTTGTGCGTCTATATTAATGCGAGACAGATGTTTTATTTGTAATAAAAATTTATCAAAAATACTAACCACATTAGACGCCAAATTTGCTTTACGAAATTGGAATAGTTATCATGACAATAAAGATTATATTCTTTATTTTTCAAAAAACAATATATCAACTTGTGTTCCTTGTGGAAAACAATATTTTAAATGGTTTCTCTCCAGAAACAAACCAACACTTATAAATAATCGACAAATTAAAGGCACTAGTTTAAAATTAACAAGGATTCCATGTAACCAGTTTGCCAATTGCGTTTTTTGTAGGACTCCTACTCAATATAAAGAAACAGACCCATTAGATACTCGTAAATATTATTTAGCATCTGTTGGTCAATGTTGTCCAAATTGTTACATGGGAATTCATAATACTTCTACAGCTTACATAAATAGTAGTGATGAGGAATTATATTTATAATATATATATGCCACTAAACACCAGAGTTGGAAGATGTGTAACAAAATTAAGAAATAAATATGGATATGGAAAAGCTATTGGAATTTGCCAGCATTCAACAAAACAAAATTATTTAACTGGTAAAACAATGCGTAAAAAGAAAACACGCCGCCGCAAAAAAACTAAAAAGGGTGGTATGAGAGTTTTGCCATCATTGATATTAAAAACTCATGTGGGAAAAAGATACATGATGAAAGTAGATGACAAAAACCAACCATTGTTAAATCGTAAAGGTATGATTGAATTATATGACTATAAAAGAGCTTTAGAATCACGTGGCAATATATTACAGTGGAAAAAATCAATTCCTTCATATAAAAATCCACAGGACGGAAGCGGTAAGAAAACACGTCGCCGTAAAAAAAAGGGAGGCTCACACATTCCTACTTGGATTATCAAAGCAACACCAAAACCAGTAGCTAAATTTAAAAAGAAAATATTTAATAGCCCAAAATATGTTTCTGTAGAAGATGAAGAAGCAAGAGAAATAATGAATTATCTTACTGCGGAAGCCAAAGACAATACGGATGATGACAGATATTTTATAATGAAATATGAAGAGGGATTATGGTATCCTGGTGAAGAAGTTTCTTACGATAATGCTATAAATCAATGTTCTAATCCTTGTTATCAAATAGATAGTACGGGAATAAGACACGTAATGAAACGTAATGTATCTCATGGTAGCAAGCATAAAACACGAAGGAAAAAGCATAAAAAGAGCCGACGTCGTAGAAGAAAATAATTTTTTGGTTTGTTAATAAAAAATTATTTTTGTTTTCCAGTCATAAATGTAATTAAACCCCCAATTACAACAAATGATAACATAGAATAACTAACTGATTCATATTTATCAAGTTTCATATGAGAAATCAAATACCAATTCAAAATAGTAGCTAAAAATAAAGGAATACTCATAAGCATTAAATTATAAGCATATCCTTCTACTTTTGAATCATCAACAAATACCGAACTAGGCATTCCTACGGGCAAAGCTCCTATTAATCCAGCGATAGCAGGATTAGTAACATTATTACTAAAATAAGCAATACCAGCGACAGTTAAGCCACCAATGATAAATTGACCAGGAGTGCTGTGAATAAATTTACCAACAATACTTTTTTGTTTCTTTCCGTTTTTCTTTTTAGACGCCATTATACTATATAATGTTATTTTCTTCTTTTTCTTGTTTTCTTTTTCCTTTTCTTTTTTCGTTTTAACGTTCGTTTTGAAAATACTGGTTCTGCTAATTTTTTAGACAATTTAACACCAGCAGCTATTCCTTTTACAGAATTCCCATGTTTATCTAAAGGAGGAGAGACAATGCCAATTCCACAAATATCCGGAAGTACTATTAATAAACCTCCGCCTACGCCACTTTTTGCGAAGGCACGTCCTCCAGTTCTAGCAATCCAATTATCAGAATACTCGTATAGACCTTCAGGTAAAACATTATTTAAAATGTAAGTAGTTTGTTCTTTGGAAAGTAAGCGTTTTTTAGACACCGGATTAACGCCTTCATTTGCCAAAACAGATGCCATTCTAGCTAAATCATCGCTAGATACTTTAATTGAACATTGATAGGTATAAGCATCTACAGCGGGCACAACTGGAGCATAAAATCGTTTTTCGGACTTTAATAAATAAGCTAAACTCATATTTGTACTATTTGTGTCAGACTCACTTTGATAAATTTTTTTACCAACTTTAAGATTTTTAGAAGCATAATTGCTCATGTTTTTACGAAGAAATTCTTTGTATTGTTTATGGTCTTTTTTATAAAGCAAAGATGTTGTAGCCATAGCTCCTTGATTTAAGAACGGATTAATGGTATGAGATGGTGATAATTTAGCAGCTAATATGGAGTTAAAAGGCATAAAACTACCATGCATGCCAATTTTATCGTGAACTTGTTTCGTGCCGTGTTTTTTAACCGCAGCTGCTAATGAAAATAACTTACTAATTGATTCAATGGCTACGGATTTATTATGGTCACCAACGCTAAATAAATTACCATTAACATCGCAAATAGATATACCAAATATATTGGGATTAACTTTGGCTAGCTGTGGAATGTAATGTGCATTTCTGCCGCCTTTTATTTTTTTTGTTTGTTTATAAACTTTTTCTAATATTGCTTGATAATCATTCATATATACTATAATGCTATTATTTTTGGTAAATATTCAAAAAAAAAAATTCTTAGAAGTATATAATTATGAGACCTTTAAATAATTTAAATATGATAGGAGCTTTAATAGCTATAATTTTTATAAATGTGAATTTTGGGAACAAAGCAGGTAGTCCACCTGCATTAGCATTTAATTATTATCCATACATAAGAAACGGTAGTTTATTTATAAATAATACCCATATTCACCATTGGTTAATATGTTTTTCTATATTAATTTTTACTCTTCCACTTCAGATAACAAATAAAAATCCCTTTTTACTTATTACTAATGGGTTACTTTTTGTGCTAATGGTACAAGGTTTATTGTATGAAGACCGTTTTGAGTTTTAAACAGCGAGCCAATCTGTATATTGAGTTCCAGATTCTTCTTCTTTTGTAACTGCTATTATTTCATACGTTTCTGAGTTTTTAACAATATTGTCTTCAGTACTTTTCATTTCTATCCAATATTTAGTTCTAGGATATTTTTTATTTTGTTCTTGAATCCAAATTTGTAAGTTTTTATATTCTTTTGGATGTTTTTGATTCAATGGATGCCAAGCACCATAATTATATTTATTTGTATCTCTATTTAACCATGCTACACGACTATATAATTCAAAATCAGTCATTAATTACTTATAAATAAAAATTTTTAAGTAATAATTTTTTAGAGTAAACCTAATTTTTAACAAGCCAACCTCGTTTAATTTCTTCCCACTCTTTTTTACTTTGAGATATATTAGAAGATTCTGTAAACATTCTTACTATAAGTTCTTGATGCTGCGCTGGAATACAAAAGCTACTATCTTGCGGTTTTCCACGATATCCCATATTTTTATCTTCTTTTGTAAAATAATAAACTTGTGTTAATGGATTTTCATTACCACCGGCAAATCCAATTTTGGTAACTTGAAGAATATTATTTAAAATGCGTCTTGGATTGGGATCTTCAGGATGGTACGATTTATGTGGTAGTTTTACAACTAGCTCACCGACCAATTTGGGAGTTTTTCGCATTTGAATCTTTTTAATAAGTCCTGAGAATTGAGGATGTAAAGAGCACATAATAGAAGCGTCTGTAACTTGCCAAAGGTTTTTTGGAATAGATTGTTTTAATTGCTTTAAAATTTCAATAACAACGAACTCATGTGATTTAACTGTGTGATGATTATAAACTTGTTTATGTAGCCTATATCGTGAGGCAAACATATTAAATATATCAAATTCTATTTTTTTTGGCCAACCTAAAACTTCATTTCCAATTGGTGTTTTGACAACCCTAACATTGGATATTATTCTAGAGAATGTATCTGTCATTTCAATTCCAAGATGATAACAGTCTCTTCGTATATAATCTAATTTATCCACGTCAATTTGACATATTTTATTAGCTATAATTTGATATGGCCAATGAATTTTTCGCTTTGAATCTGGGTCAATCATCATACATATTTGGGTTACATCCTCTGAATTCAACGGAATTTTGTATTTTCGTATCATACTTTGAAATATCTTACAACTTCGAATCTCGTGTTCGTCTTCTGCGGCATTTCTAATATATTCATCGTAAAGGTGACTAAAAGGACCATGACCTATATCATGTACTAGCCCAGCTATACGGGTAACTTCAATTTCACGAGCGGTGATTTTAAGACGAGGTTGCTTTTTTTGAAGAGTTTCCATTAATTTCCCGGCTAGATGACTTACGCCGATGGAATGTTCGAATCTAGTATGTGTAGCACTAGGGAAAACAAAATATGAAGCTCCTAATTGTTTTAGATCTCGCAATCTTTGAAATTCAGGAGTATCTATTATCATTTTCATTATATGGGTAATGGTAACTGTACCATGAATTGGGTCGTGAATTTGTGTGGACATGGTTCTTATGATATAATTACATTAACCTTATTTAAATAATATTCAATTTATTTTCCTTTACTTTTTAGATAAGTAATTTAAAAATAAAACATCAATATATACTATAATATGGAATTTACTAGTGAACAGAGAGTGACCGAGAAAATTGGACTGTTAAACGGTGCTGATACCAGTGGATATAGTGATAAATCTATACCTAGTTGGGGAGATTTACAAGACATATATGAGAGTAGATGGGTTAAAGAGAAAACAAAATTTCAAGTAGAATTAAAAGCAAACTTTTTCGCATTAGTGGAGAGATTTGCCTCTGGAAAACAAGAAGTGTATACTTTGACTGCACCAGAACGTCGTGAAAAACTTTACACGGCTGCTTTTTTGGAGCTTTTTGAATCTGGATATGCGCCACACATTGGAGATGTTGAACGTATTGCTGGAAAGCGTGCTAGGAAATTATATGTAACACTACCACACAATTATTCGTCTGTGTGACTATATGAAGATGGAGATGGAATTATAAGAATGCAAATTAAAGAACCACAAAAAAAGAGGCTTTGTCCTTGTTGTACAATTGCGTAAATATAAATTTAGACAATTACTTATAAATTTATATTAATGAAAATTAGTTTCGGTAAAATAATTACCACAATTTTACTATTTACAAGTAATTTTTTACATGTATCGGACAGTTTAAATACTACAAATAGACGGCGACTTCCTACTTGTTCAAGTAATTCTTGTAGTCAAACATGTACTGGTCATGATGCTTGTAAAAATTATGTTTGGAATGGAAATTATGTAATAACCTGCGGAGCATCTAATTCAGAAAGAACCTGTAGAAGCACAACTTTAAATTGTGGTGAAGGAGGAACTTGTAGTATTAAAACTCAAGGCAGCGGTCATGATGCTTATCAACAAAGTACAGTCAATGCGAAAACCTCTCAATCATTTACTTTAACTTGTTCCGCAAGTGGTCAAAGAGACTGTCAATCTATTACTATTTGGTGTCCAGAAGCAGCAGGAACTACTTGTAAATGTGTTAGTTGTCCTAGTTCGGTAACGATGAAATGTGTGAGTGGGGTAAGCTGTTCAAGTACAGGAGGAGCAAAGGTCGAATATGTTGAAGCAACCACAACAGGTATGACTATTTCAGATGAAGTTTGGTATAAAGATTCTACACATACGGGAAAACGACCTGACTGTTATAAAATACCTATACCGGGTTCTACAACTAATCAAAATTATAAATGGGGAACATTATCGAAATGTAAAGAAGAATGTTTGAAAGAACCTACTGGAATGTGTAACATGTTGTCTAGATTTGGAGAGAATACAAAAACAAGTACTGAGCCTTGGCACTGCAGATTTTATGCTTGTGCTAATCCATTTAATTTTACTTGGATTAATCAAGAACAATGGGGAAATTATGCTAATGAAGCAAATACATATATTATTCCAGTTAGACATTATACGTTAGAATCGCGCATTCAAAATAAAACAGTTACATATTATAAAAATGAAACCAGATACGACAATGTAACGAGATATAACAATGTAACCAGATACAATGATATAACCAGATACAATAATGTTACTAGGTACAATAATGTTACTAGGTACAACAATGTAACGAGATATAATGATAAAACCAGGTACAATAATGTTACCAGATACAATAATGTAACGAGATATAATGATAAAACCAGGTACAATAATGTTACCAGATACAATGACATAACCAGATACAATGATGTTACCAGATACAATAATGTTACCAGATACAATGATGTAACAAGATACAAAGATGTAATAAGATACAACAATGTAACTAGGTATAAAAATATTACAAAAATCATTAATGTTACTAGCGAAATCATTAAGTATATCAAGAAATATATTAATGAAACAAAATGGGTGTCAAAAATTCGCTGGACAAATAAAACCAATATTATTGAAATAGAAATACCTGTTTACAAAAATATAACTATTCAACAAAATAGCACAAAATGCCCATCTGTTAATACAGATAAAATATATACAAATCCCGATATGTATGCTTCACAAACTATAAATAAACCAATTTCTAATACCACAGATGAGAATTGTGATTGTGATAGAGAAAATAGATTAATGAATAGGGTTTTTATGATTGGATTCTTTATTACATTAGCAATTACACTATTTGCTACTTTGGTTTGTCTTTGGCGTTGTTGGATAAAAGATATGATAGAAGAATTTATAGATGATTTATTTTGTTGTGGATACGGTAATGCTGTTAAAGATTGTTATTCTTGGTGTTGCTTATGCTTTAGTTTAGTAAATGAGGATTCACCAACCGATGAAGAAGCACCGCCTCCTACATTAGCCACTGTAGCGCCTGTAGCTCAAGCAGTAGATATAACTAGGAATATGAAAATAGAGTTGCCACGTACTATAGTTGAGGAAGGCGTAACAACGCCAAATGGTACAACCATAAAAAGAAGGCGTCTCGAAATTTAATCAACCATAACTATCAATTGTGGTTTTTTATAAGGAATTTTTAACAAGTCAGAAACGGGTTGCTAAAAATTTATTATTAAAAAAATTGAAAACTTTTTTTCCACAACTGTTAATGGTATTCCCCCACCAAACAAAACCCGAATTAATCGAACAACCAACTACCAACTACAACTTTCGCTTACTACAAAAGTCATGGCTTCCCTCACCTTCACCGTTGTCGCCCGCCGCAACCAAAAGCCGCGCAAGCCTCGCACACAAGAGCGTAACACCAGCAAGCCTGGAAATAAGGTTAGCTCATCCTGGCGTCGTCGTACTACCCGCCCACAGCAGCCACGCAAGGCAAGGAAGACCTTCTGTAAGGTCTGCTTTGACGCCGGCAAGGACGAGAAGTGCTTCACCAGCCACTTTGTCAAGGACAGTCCTGGTCCTAACGGCAAGGTAGTCTGTCCTACCCTCCTCTCTACGGAGTGCCGCTACTGCCACGAGAAGGGCCACTTCAAGAGCCACTGCCCAGCACTTTCCCAGCGCAAGAGCCAGCCAAAGCGTGCTCCCAAGCAGGAAAGCCACAACAGCTGGCTCTCTAAGGAGCAGCTAGCACAGGTTGATGCTCAGGCAACCGTTGTCAAGGTGACAAAGACTCACCAGAAGGCACAGAGCAAGCCAAAGGCTGTTGCTACACGCGGTGCTTTCCAATGTCTAGGCAGCGACAGTGAGGAAGAGGAGATGTCCTACGAGCGTACCACTATTGCTCGCCCCTCTATTGCTCGCCCCCGCTCACCTCAAGGACACTGGGGAGGCAAGCCAATTGCCAAACCAGTAGCTGCTGTTGCACCAGTAGCAGCTGAGGAAAAGCAGCCTGCTTATGACCTCTCGCTCCAGTGCGACGAGGAGTTTCGCTCTACCAAGGCACCCCGCAGTGTTGAGGATATCGAGGCAGAAATTAAGGAGACGCAAGCAGAGCTTGACAGCCAGGAGGCGAGCGACAACTGGGCCGATGCCTGCGACACCGATGACCTCGAAGAGAGGCTCGAGGAGCTCGAGGAAGAGCTAGAGGCAGCAAAGAAGACAGCACACTCTGAGCTCAAGGAGCAAAAGGACACTTTTGGTCGCCCATGCGCGGATGATTCCGCATGGTAAGTCGCTTTTGAGCGCAGCCATATAGTAAGAGGCGTAGTATCTTACACATAACATAAAAACAAAAAAAACAAAAACAAAAAAAAATCAAAAAATATAAAAACAAATAAAAACCCTCCCCCTCCCATTTTTTATTTGTAAAACACTTAGAGATATCAGTTTATAAATATTTATATCATGGCAACCGCACAAAGAATCGGAAAAGAACTAGAGAATTTGAAAGCAGACCCACCGGCAAATTGTTCTGCTGGTCCTATTGAAGATGATATTTTTCATTGGCAGGGAACTTTAATGGGCCCAACAGATTCGCCTTATGAGGGAGGAGTTTTTATAATGAATATTAAATTTCCAGCTGATTATCCTTTTAAGCCACCAAAGGTTACATTTGAGACAAAAATTTATCATCCAAATATTAATTCATCTGGGGGAATTTGCTTAGACATTTTAAAAGACCAATGGAGTCCAGCACTGACCATTTCAAAGGTATTAATCTCAATTTGTAGTTTGCTTTGCGACCCAAATCCTGATGATCCGCTTGTACCTGATATAGCACGCATGTATGTACGTAACCGTGATAAATATAATAGAACTGCTCAGTTATGGACAATCCAATATGCCGTTCCTGAATAAATTGAATCTATTTTAATGTATCTATAAACCAGAAGATACATTAACAAATATGAGCCTTTCATCTGACTCCTGCCTAAAGCGAATTCGATTACTTGTTGAACAAGCAGGATACCATGAAGTATGTGACGAACGAGTAAGAGAGGCTTGTCTTGATAATAATTTTGATCCTAAAGTTGCTGCTAACCAATTAATAAGGGAAGAACAATTAAAAATATATTTAGAAGAGTTGTGTGTGAGATTGGGACACCAGCCTAATAAAGAATTTATTTCTAAATGTTGTTTAAAATACAAATTTGCTCAAAAACAAGTAGAGCAATATATATTAAAGCTTTTCAATGCAAAGACAAAAGTCATAAATGAGTGTAAAAAGGCAAATTTAAAAATGCCAAATGATGCTCAACTAAACCGTCTTATTCTATTTTACTTTGGACATTGGCAGACGGTTCTTCATAATATTCGTGAGGGCCTCTAATATTAGGTGGTACATCTATTATATAAGGTTTTGTCTCTACTACATTCTGTCGATAATGAACTTCCTTATCAAAATATTTTTTAATTGTATTTACAATAGTACCATGTGTCACAATTAAAAATACTTTATCTGTTTTTTTGTATTTTTGACATAGATTATGTATGAAAGGAAATACTCTATTCCTTACCTTATCAGATGTTTCTGTATAACTAATATTAGATACGAAAAGTTGAGAATTATAATTATGGTCAATAATTGAAGTAAGATGTGGGTAAGTATTATTAAGTTCTTTTGGACTATGCCTGTAATTATAATAATCGAATTCACTACTATTAAGACACTCGTAAAATGTATTTTCGACCTTTACTTTCTTATTATTCTCAATACAAAATGGATATATAGTTTGAAGTGTTCTTAAAAAAGGAGAGCAATAAATAGTATCTATATTTTCATTTTTTAATATTTCAACTAAATTGTCGGCTTGAACAAGTCCTTCAGCAGTTAATGGTGTAAAATAAAGCGCTGAATCGAATCTTAGTCCGTGTCGAAGAGCAATAATTTTCATAATAATAATTATTGTTCATTTGTCTTTAATTTATTTACGACTTTTTAAAAAACTAGCACAACATCCAGCAACCACCTTTACCGCAGCATTTACATCTACTTCTCCTTTCGTCGCATCAACCACCAACTCTACTGTATCAGCTAAGATACCAGCGTCAATCATATTTAATAATAGCTGTTCTTTTTCATCCGAGATTGGAGCTTCAACTACTATTTGTCTGACTAGTTTAATTGCTAATTCCTTTTGTGCCTCTCCTTTAAGTTGAGTTGCTTCTACAACTTCCATAGCGAATCTAAGTATAGTAATAACCGTTTGAGCATTAATTTCTGTTTGTCCGATCTTCTCTTTAAGAGCTTTCATTGAAGTTTTGAAAACGTTTGTATTTTCTGCCATTATACATTGGCTAAATAAAATTATTTTTATAGAAAGATATTAGAACTAACACTACAGATACAAATAAAATAATGAATAAAATTGTTGAAATAATAGTTTTTGATGATGGAAACGATGAATTTAAAGAATATGAAAATAAGTGGAAAATAACAAAAGAAATGTTTAATGGTGGAAAAGTAGAATTAACAAATATGGAAAATAATAAAATTAAAATTAATTCTATTTCTGCTTGGAAAACACGAAAGATATCAAATAGTCAATACCCAGAATAAATTGAACGTGAAAAAAAGTAATTTAAACAACGATAACAAAGACACCCACACTCACACAAAAAGAGAACTATAACAAAAAATCATGCAAACATCAACCTCAACAAATCTTTTCGTTGATAACAGATGGAATACTTCTGCTAACACGGAAGGAGATATTAAATTCTTAAGAGAGGGCGTTAAGCCGGTAGTACCTGCTATTTGTATTAAGCGCTGGCAAAATCTAGAATTTATGCCTTTGGATGAACTTAGTGCTGCGCACTGGATGCGTCACAGAGAGACAATTGCTAACTTTTACAAACCTCCGGTTGAGTCTGAAGAGAAGAAAGAAGCAAATAACAGTTTGGTTACTTCGCTTTTGGAGACACTATCCGTGGTTCAACGCAAACAATGGCTGACAAAAAACCCTCAATATAAAGAAAAAATTTGTTTAGAGTGCGGATGTTTTAATCCCACGAAAAAAACATGTATTCATCACGATTGTCCTGGTATGTGCGAAACGTGTTTTAATAAAAAAAATAAAACAGGTTTTACCACGTGTGCCTGTTGTGGTCAAAAGCAAGAAATGACTTGTCCTTGTTGCCAAGAAGATTTTAAGCCCGAAGATATGGTTAAAGGTGAAAACTGCGACCATAGAATTTGCTGGGCTTGTTTTGGTCGTTCAGTAAAGACTTCACGCCCTCTTAGTCATTGTCCTATGTGTCGTTGTGTATTTTGTGAAAAGTTGGAGGATTCTCATCATTACGATACAGACGATGATGACATGCCTGCTTTGATTAGCGATAGCGAAGATGATGATGATGACTATGTGGAGGGAGATAGTTGGCAATTTGATTTTACGGACCAACTTAGTTTATCTGATGAAGATTTTCAACTGTTCTTAAATCAAGTAATGGAAAATAGCAGAAACGGAGCTTTGGCACAAGCAATCCGTGACGGAAATATTACTGTAACACGTGGTAGTTCATTAGATGTTTAGTTTGGTAATGTGACCTTTTTAGCAATTATTATCGGTATTATATTAAAATTAGCAATAGCCATTTTTTTTTGCCTTATACTACTCTCTAAACGCCATCTTTTAGTTTTATATTTGTTCCATTCTTTATTAAGTTCTTTGAATGCACCGACTTTATTTTTGAATTCTTTTATTTCTTTGCGTAAATTTTTTCTTTTTAATTCTAAATTTTTAAGTTTTTCTATTTCTTTTTTTAACACTAATGGTGCTTCTTTTTTTCTTGAGTATTTGCGGATCATTTTGTATTTATGTTTTCCTCTAGTATACCAGCTGCCGTGACCCAGATGATTATCAGCATTCATAGAATCATTTACTCCAAGATTATTACATAGTGGACATTTATGGGAACCACTTCTAAACCATTGCATAATACAATTTTGATGAAATGAATGCGAACATTCTGGCAAAGAGTATTGTTGTTCAGTAGATAAATTTTCTAAACATATCATACATTTTTCATCACTAACATCAAGATTAACATCTAATAGGTTTGCTGCCATATTATTTGTATAAACGTTAATGTATTTAAATAAGTATTTCAAATAAATTCTTTATGAGATGACTTAAAGGTTTGTTGCTAAGTCATATTGTGGAATCATACAGCAAATTCATCTTACTAAATAATGAATTAGATTCCCGCAAACGCCAAAATACAGCAATTATTTAACTAACATGAAATAGTACAGTAGACGTATTTATAATGAGCCCAGCTTCTCAGCAGTTGCAAGAACTGACCTAGAATTGGGGGAGCTAAATATTATAATAAGGAGATCTTTAGTGTTGACTTCTAGGAACAGACTGGATGACGCTGGAAAGACAGTTGACTAACGGGAAAGTTCGTGACCTTTTGGCGGCAACAAAAAACAAAACCCAAAAAAAACAAAAAAAAACAAAAAAACAAAAAAAAACACTACAATTAATCAAACTGTACTCGTGCACGTATACGTACGTAAAGCGAACGGTTTATAGCTCACCAGTGATAGCTCAGTTGGTAGAGCGATCGACTGTAGATCGATTGGTCGGGTGTTCAATTCACCCTCGCTGGAGATCTAATATTAGAAGAGCAATCTTCTAGAAGTCTTTTGTAGCACCTTTGGTGTAGTGGTAACATTTCTCCCTTCCAAGGAGGAGCCCCGGTTTCGATTACCGGAAGGTGCAATTTTTCAAATACTTTCTTTAGCAGGATGCGTAAAATAAAGTATTTAGATAATATATAATGCCAGGACATAAAACACGCAAACGTCATCACAAACGTCATCACAAACGTCACCGCAAGGGTCGTAGAAGTGGTATTATCCCAGCACCACTAAAAGCAGGTGTGGTGGGTATCAACAAACAAGCGGCTAAAGTTGCACGTGGTTTGATGAAATACCCCGACGCAGTTTTGGAGAAGGTTGCCGGTCAAGTTCTTATGAAGCGCAGTTTGCCTAGATTGAAAATTGGTGGATATTTAAGTAGCAATGTAAGACATCTTTTGAATCCAGGAAAATACCCAAGCAGTGTTGGCATGAGTGGAAAAGGTGTAACTGCTACTCGCAAACCAGATGGTGTTCAAATTACTCATGGTGGACGCAAACGCCGCAGAGGTGGACGCAAATCCCGCAGAGGAGGACGCAAAAGCCGCAGAGGTGGAAGAACTCGCCGTCGCCGTTAATTATTTCAATAATATAATATTAAACACAACTTAATATTATAGCTTACATGATATTACGCTCACAAAAACAAGCAAGTCCTCCGTTAAAACTAATTATCGAAGAACACACCAAAAAAAAAGCACTAAGAAAAAGGAACCGGAGAAGAATCTACGCTGCCTTAAAACGTCAATTAAAAATTCGAACTAAAAATGTAATATTAGCATTTTAGAAATAATGGGTTTATATATGAAGATTTTACGAGAAGTCTATTTGAGAAATGAAAGTCATCTGCCAGAACACGGTTGGTTGCAAAGTTGTTGGACTTGCGACATAATTACAAGCAGAACAATAGACTATAATAAAATAACCAAAGGAAAGAATATATATAAATTTATAGTTTATTTATGTCCCAATTGTAAAAAAAAACTAAAAAAACCAGAAAATCGTGAAAAATTTTCTAACAGCTGCGAAGAATTTATAGAAGAATATTTAGATACCTGTAGAACCTAATCCACCCACTCCCCGTGAAGTATCATCTAATGATTCAACAATTTCCACCTTGAAAGGAGACAGGTCCGGCATACAAATTTGCAACATTCTACCATACGCATTCTCTGTTTGTGACCATTCACTAGCCGGGAATGAAGCTCCCACTCGAGAAATATTATCAAATGCGCCCATCAAATTACCTCTATAACCACTATCTATAATACCGGTGTTATTAGCCAAACGTAAATTAGTTTTATAAATAGAAGAACGTGGATACATGTAGAATGCCGTTGGAACTCTTTGACAAGTCTCACCGTCGCAAACAATCTTATATGCCGCGCATTGGATTTCCATATTTACAAGTTTTGTTTCTCCTGGACCAATTTTAAGATTTTCCTGTGGAGTAAATATATCAAATCCAGAGTCCTTATGCGGATTCTCTAGATATTCTGTCGTCTCCATTTTGGCAACAGCTGCCTTATACAAGTTATGCAATTTAGGGTCATCGCTGACAATTCGAAGCTTCAAAAAGTACTCAGTCATTATAGGATTATAACACTATTTAACTTTAATAGGTTTATAATCAATTTTTATCGTCCAGAACAAGAACCTAACATTTGGGGTGTTTTAAATGCTTTTTTACAGTAGCTTAAACTAACACCGGTCAATCCATCCCCTTTCCCTATTATTGCCTCTGTAGCAGGTTGACAATTTTTATTAAATTTAGGTACAGTAAATGAAATTCCTTGCGAGGTATCAGTATCATTAGAGGATATTTTTTCTTCTAGACCAGGACACCAGCGCAAAGTAATATCAGTTCCGCTATAAATTGAACCATACACACTTTTAAATACAAACGTATATTGTTGCCCTTGAATTAAACATTGGTTTCCACAACAACCATTTACTTTTAGTGCTCCATCACTATTTGTAATATCAATATAAATTGTTCTATGTTTTGGCTTAATACAATCTACGGCGGCTCTCCTGCGAGCAATTTGCTCACTAGCCGTGCGACCCATACGAACAGCTTTTGTAGTCTGACATCCGAACGACTTATTAATTCTTGTATATCTTACCAAATCAGTCGCACGGCAACCGCAAATATTTTTCTTAACTGGGCAGCAACATTTTTTGCCCAATATTATTCCCTCGAATATAACCCCTAAGGTTTTACCTATAACCCCACCCGGTACGTAGGGGTTGTTTGCCGCTCCGGCCCAATAAGCGATTTCTTCGACTTTAGTGTAGGGACCGAGTACAGTCGTAGGCGAAACAACCGGCGTCCCAGCAGCATTGGTGAGGGGAGTCGCCGTCCAGACCCATTTTGTGTTTGTTTGGTCGAATGGGCTTGGAGGTGGTAGTGATGCTGGAGTATAGTTGGCTTGGGAGGTTAAGTACGTTCGTACATTATTACCATCTACAAAAGATATTGAAGTAAAAAAATCCGCGGGAAGATTGGTACTGGTCGTACCGGTACCCGGGTTTCGCAATGTGATTTCTAAGCCTGGTGAGAATTCTGTGGGGGGGGTCTGATCGAAGGTAAATGTATATACTATTGAAACTATTTGCACACCATTAATATTGTTGGGAGTTATTGAACCTGGTGGGTTTAAGGGTGACCCGCTGACCTTCACTCCAACGAACTGCGGTAACCCACCCGCAATTGCCAGGGTAGATGACCATCCCACAAGCAAAGTATTTGTTGATGTTCCAATACCTACCGCACTCTGGTCTGGACAACCCGTACAAGTATCTTTCTTAGCAGTATAAACATCCGTATAGCAAGCTAAGGTATTATCTCTTCTTTTTCTAGTAATTTCACCCGCATCCAAATTTGAACCTTGTTTCCAAACCGATTTTGCCTGCTTACAACCAGAAAGATCTTTACATTGTTTTCCACCAGCTGGACGATAAGCACCTTTGGATTTACGATTTAAATAAACACGATAACTCTGCTGTGGTGCGGGCTGACCACCATGTGGAAATTCGCAACATTGAGAACCACCAACACCAACACAGCATGCGGCTCTTTTACCAGCACATTTGGTCAATCCTTTACAATTGCCTCTGCTCATTTTGGCATTCATTCCCAAAACATTACCACGACCGGTCATATTTAAAATAAATTTTCCTCTTTTTCTGAGCTTTT
>WLWF01000089.1_pt1 | contig 80109 bp, 78 predicted proteins | sample 6718331 | NCBI WGS metagenome assembly WLWF01 (sample SAMN12718692, study PRJNA515312) | sponge metagenome | isolation source: marine sponge | host: Mycale hentscheli | place: New Zealand: South Island, Marlborough, Capsize Point | collected 2003-05-01 | reverse complement strand
AGCGATCATTCTGATCAATCACTGTTGGAGCTTGATTGGTCATTTTGATGCTTTTCGTTCAATTTATATTTCAAATTTAGCTCGAATAGGTATTTTTACTATTAATTTGAGAAAAGAGTTGGCTGAGAGATTTCTGAGTGTGCAATCTTCTTGTACTGTTCTATTGAATCTGATCAAACACCGTAAACATCGGTAAGTACATCGCCAGCAGGATCGACCCCACGATTCCTCCAACAACAACAATCATGGCCGGCTCCAACATCGATGTGAGTGCCTTCACGGCTGCGGAGACTTCGTCTTCATAAAAGTCGGCCACTTTGCTCAGCATCCGGTCCATTTCACCAGTTTCCTCACCAATGGAGAGCATGCTGAGGGCCATGTCTGGTAAGACTTGTTGGCGAGTTAATGCCGTGCTCAGCAACACACCTTCTTGCACCAGGGTGCGCGAATCGAGGATGGCATCAGAGATGATTGAGTTGCCAGCGGTTTCACTCGAGATCTCCATTGACATCAGGATTGGCACACCAGCGCGTGTTAGTGAGCTAAAGATTCTGCAAAACTGAGCGGTGGCTGTTTTCATGATGAGATCACCAAACAACGGCAGCTTGAGCATTAGCTTGTCGAGCACTCTGCGCCCTTTATGGGTGTTGTAATAACGGGCGATCATCCATACGCCCAGCATAAGAATGCCAGCAAACACAAGGGAGGCGGAGGAGCGAAGCAAGGCGCTTAAATCCACCATCAATTGCGTAAATAATGGTAATTCGGCTCCTAAGTCTTCAAAAATTCCGGCAAAGGTAGGAATCAAAAAGATCGTCATTCCTAAAAACACCAAAATGGCGATCACTAACACCGCAACGGGGTAACCCAACGCCCCTTTGATTTGGTTTTGGAGTCTGGCGTTGTCTTCCAACAGCTTGGCGAGGCGTTTGAGAGATTCATCCAGAACACCACCGGCTTCCCCTGCCTCCACCATGGCGATGGTGAGCTGATCAAACACCTTGGGCCATCGCCGCATCGCTGCTGCCATCGCCGTGCCCTGATTCACCTCAAGTCCCACGCTGGTGAGAGCTTTTTTAAACATGGGCAGCTTTTGCTGCGTGGCCATGAGATCGAGGCTGCGCACAATCGGCACCCCTGCATCCACGAGTGCCGCCAGCTTGCTGGCCCAAATGGCTTTTTCTTTGACCCCGGGTGGTTTCTGGAACGCTTCGCCTAGATCCATCGATAGCCAACCGGCTGATGAGCTCCCAGCTGCGGTTTTGGAGTCGCCCTTGGCTTTGTCTTTTCCTCTGCCTGAATCTTGGCGCAGTTCTTCCGCTTTAATTCCTCGCCGCCGTAGCTGACGACGGGCTGATACAGCATCACTTGCTTTGACCGTGACCGTGCGCGGTTGGCCTGTGGATGAGGTGTATGTAGCGGTGAAAGAAGCCATGCCCTTAGACCGATTTAGTTGTTCATCAGGCGTTCCAGCTCCGAGGGTTTGCTGGCTTTGCTGTGACCTTCATCAAGGCTGATCTCTCCCTGTTCAATCAGATCGGCAAGGGCTCTCTCCAGGGTTTGCATGCCGCGTTCGCCGCCGGTTTGAATTTGGGAATACAACTGGGCTGTTTTGCCTTCACGGATCAAATTGGCGATGGCTGGTGTGTTGATCATGATTTCTTGAGCCATCACGCGACCGAACTGCCCAGGGGCAGGATTTTGGCGTTTGCAGAGTGTTTGAGAGAACACAGCAGCCAGGCTTCCTGAGAGTTGCACGCGGATTTGGGTTTGCTGGCCAGGTGGAAACACATCCACCATCCGATCCACGGTCTGCGCTGCAGAACTGGTGTGCAGGGTTCCAAACACCAAATGCCCGGTTTCAGCAGCGCTGATCGCCAGTTGAATCGTTTCGAGATCGCGCATTTCACCTACCAAGATCACGTCTGGGTCTTCGCGCAATGCAGCGCGCAGAGCATTGGCAAAACTGCGCGTGTCTTCATTGAGTTGGCGTTGATGCACCAAGCTCAGATCACTGTTGTACACAAATTCGATCGGGTCTTCGATGGTGAGGATGTGCTCAGCCCTCGTGTGGTTGATGTGATCGAGCAGCGCTGCGAGGGTGGTGGTTTTGCCTGAGCCAGTTGGACCTGTGACCAAGACAAGACCACGGGGGCGTTTGCTTGTTTCCACCACGACTGGAGGCAGATTCAGCAACTCAACGCTGGGGATTTTGCTTCCAAGAGCACGCAAGCAGGCGGCATAGCTGCCTTTCTGCCGGTACACATTCACGCGAAAGCGGGCGACCCCTTTCAATCCATACGCGCAATCCAGCTCCCACGTTTGTTCCAGCGTTTTGCGTTGGCTGTTGTTGAGCATGGAGAAGATCAGGCGGTTGCAGCCTTCTTCACTGAGTGGTTCCTCCTGCATCGGTCGCAGTTCGCCACTGAACCGGCCGTAGGGCGGCTGTCCGCTGGCGATGTGGAGGTCGCTTCCGCCTCCATTCACCAGCTGTTCCATCAGGTCTTCGATCATTTGTTCCATGCTCGGAGCTCTCACTGACGGGGTGTCAGGCAATACAGGCATTCCAGCCAACCTTCTTGAAGTCCGCCACCACATCCACGGCAAGTAACAGTGGTGAGGGCCCTGGCCCGTTGTTCCGATTCCAGGCCCGCATCCGTCAGCACCATCCGGTCCACCTCCTCAAGGGTGGTGTGACCTTCGCGTACGAGATCAAGGCTGTAGCCGAGCAGGGTTTTCATGCCTGATTCCAGGGCCAACTGGCGGACGAGATCAGTGGTAGCGCCTTTGGCAACGGATGCCGCTAGGGCTTCATTCATCCGCAGCACTTCGTACACACCGATACGGCCCTTGTAACCCGTGCCCTGACAGCTGGGGCAGGGTGGTTCAGGTCCTTCATGATGCTTCGCCTTGAAAAAGGTGACATCGCCTTCATGGCTCGTCATTAGGCCGAAGCGTCCTAATTCTTGAGACTGTGGGTGGTAGGAAATGCGGCAATCGCTGCACACGCGCCTCAGCAAGCGTTGAGAGACGATGCCAAGCAAGGATGCGCTCACCATGAACGGTTCAACACCCATTTCGTCGAGGCGGGCGATGGCGCTCGGGGCATCGTTGCAGTGCAGGGTGGTTAAAACCAGGTGTCCTGTAAGAGCCGCTTCGATGGCAGTTTTTGCTGTTTCCTGATCGCGGGTCTCACCCACTAACAGCACATCTGGGTCCTGGCGCATGAAGGCGCGAAGAGCTGTGCTGAAGTCAAATCCTTTCTCACGATTCACTTGACATTGAGTAATGCCAGGCAATGTGTATTCAATGGGGTCTTCTACGGTAGAGATATTGATCCCTGGTTGGTTGCGCTCAGCTAAGAGGGAATAAAGGGTTGTGGATTTACCAGATCCTGTTGGACCGGTCACAAGAATCATCCCGAATGGTTTGGAGCCAAGGGTTCGCACTAGCTCGAGTGTGGTGGGATTAGAGATAAGTTTGTCTAGCCCTAATTGAGTGGATTGGCTATCGAGTAAGCGCAGGCAAATTTTTTCTCCGTAGCGGCTGGGCAAGCTATTCACACGGAAGTCAACGGTTCGTCCTTTGTATTGCCGTCGAATACGACCGTCCTGGGCCTGCCTCCGTTCAGCAATATCAAGATCGGCCATGATCTTGAAGCGAGAGGTAATGGCTGGGATTAATTTGGATGAAATAGGTTGCGTCAAATTGTTGAGCACACCATCCTTTCTTAGTCTGATCTGCAATCCAGATTGTTGGGGTTCAACATGAATATCGCTGGCATTCATGTCTAACGCTTTGATTAAAATACGGTCGACCAGTGTGACGATCGGAGATTGATCATTTCCTGATGGGGTGATGTCTACTAGGGAAACCGAATTGTTCTGAATATCGCTTTCATTTGGATCGCTTGTTAATATGCCTTCAACATCAAATCCATCGAGAAGGGATTTTGCTGTCTCGCTGATTGATGTTTGGTTTGTATTGGAATCTGATTCGAAGGCTTGTGGATCAAGAACCCGCTTTAGATCCGCTGCATTGGCAAGGACGAGCTTGGAGATATAGCCATGGCTTCTCAAAACCTGCTTGAGTTGTTCTCGATGGTCTCGGTCGCTGCTGCTTGCGATGGCCACCATCAGGCCGTCGTCGCTGAGATGGATGGGGAGCGCTTGAAGTTGCTTCCAGGTTTCCAGGTCCAAAACCTTCCCTGATTGCAGGAGTGCTTCGCCAGCGGCGAGCTCTGCTTCTGAAATCAGCTTTGCCGGCAGAGCAGGCGGTAGGGGCATTCGGTTGGAGTCGGCGCTCATGCTGATTCGGCTTTCCGCGCTTGTGGTGGGTCCGTGTGACCCTTCAACATGTCTAGACGTGATTTCGCATCTGGTCAGCATGAGCGGCGACGCTTCCATCCCGGCTAACGAATCGGCATCGGATGTTCCCGAAGCCCAGCAGGACCCCACCCCCTCTGTCGAGGAAACCCCCGGCGCTGCTTCTCCCGACGCTGTTTCAGAGGGAGCTCCCTCTGAGCAGAACAATGAGGCGCGGCTTGAGCAACTGGAGCGCGAGCACAGCACCCTCCGCCAAGAACACGAAACCCTGAGTGCTCAGTACGTGCGCATCGCGGCCGACTTTGACAATTTCCGCAAGCGTCAGAGCCGGGATCAGGACGATCTGAAGTTGCAGATCACCTGCAGCACCCTGAGTGAAATTCTGCCTGTGGTTGATAACTTCGAACGCGCTCGTCAGCAACTGGATCCCCAAGGAGAAGAAGCGCAATCGCTGCACCGCAGCTATCAGGGTCTCTACAAGCAACTCGTTGACGTTCTCAAGCAATTGGGTGTGGCCCCAATGCGGGTGGTTGGTCAAGAGTTCGACCCCAGCCTTCATGAAGCGGTGCTGCGCGAACCCAGTGACGAACATCCAGAAGACGTGGTGGTTGAAGAACTGCAGCGTGGTTATCACCTCAGCGGCAAGGTGTTGAGACACGCTTTGGTCAAGGTCTCGATGGGACCTGGACCTCAGCAGTCAGATGCAGCAGCCCTTGGAACTGAGGGCGGTGATAGTGCACCAACCCAAGGGGATGACGGCTCTTCAACGCCGGAGGCGAGCGAATGATTCAAAACTTGTGCCTAGTGTGCGCAGCGGAATGACGAGCTGATGGCCGATTACTACGACCTCCTAGGCGTGAGCAGGGATGCAGACGCCGACACCCTGAAGCGCGCCTACAGGCGTATGGCTCGCCAATATCACCCTGACATCAATAAGGATGCAGGAGCTGAAGATCGCTTCAAGGAGATTGGTCGCGCCTATGAGGTGCTGAGCGATCCCCAAACCCGCGGGCGCTATGACCAGTTCGGTGAGGCCGGGCTCGGTGGCGGCGGTGGCATGCCCGATATGGGCGATATGGGTGGCTTTGCAGACATCTTCGAAACCTTTTTCAGTGGGTTCGGTGGTGCTGCTAGTGGCGCAGGTCGTCAGCGCAGGCGAGGGCCTCAACAGGGAGATGACCTCCGCTACGACCTCACAATTGATTTTGATCAGGCTGTGTTCGGTCAAGAGCGGGAGATTCGCATCCCCCACCTCGAGACTTGCACCACCTGTAGTGGTAGTGGCGCCAAAACAGGGAGTGGTCCCACCACCTGTACCACCTGTGGCGGAGTTGGGCAGGTGCGTCGCGCCACGCGGACGCCATTCGGGAATTTTGAGCAGGTGGCTGAATGCCCCAGTTGCAATGGCACGGGACAGGTGATTGCTGATCCCTGTAGTTCCTGTGGTGGTCAAGGGGTCACGCAAGTCCGTAAGAAATTGCGAATCAACATTCCCGCTGGTGTCGATACAGGCACCCGATTGCGGGTGTCTGGTGAGGGCAATGCCGGTCTGCGTGGCGGACCGTCCGGAGATTTGTATGTTTTCCTCACGGTTAAGTCCCATCCGAGCTTGAGGCGCGACGGGCTCACCGTCCTGTCAGAGGTGAAGGTGAGTTACCTGCAGGCGATCCTGGGCGACACCATTGAGGTGGAAACTGTGGATGGACCTGAATCGCTGGAGATTCCAGCCGGTACCCAGCCCAATTCCGTTTTAACGCTTGAAAACAAGGGCATTCCCAAGCTGGGCAATCCGGTGGCCCGTGGTCACCAGCGCATCTCCGTCACGGTGACCTTGCCGACCCGTCTCAACGATGAGGAACGCGGTCTTCTTGAAGATCTGGCTGGACACCATTCAGCTCGTGGTGAGCAGCACCACCACCATAAAAGCGGTCTGTTTGCCCGACTCTTCGGGCAACGCTGACGGATGCGTGACGCCCCCTCCGATCATTACCTGGATCTAAGGGGCACCCCCTGTCCAATCAATTTCATTCGTTGTCGTTTGGCCTTAGAGGCCATGGCCCCCGGTCAGCATTTTCAGGTTGATCTCGATCGGGGTGAGCCTGAGGAGATGGTGATACCGGGGCTCACTCGGGAGGGTCATCAGGTGGAGGTGATCGACCAAGCCAAGGATTGGGTGCGTCTTCAGGTGGTGTGTGGTGGTGGTTGATCAGCCGGCTCAGTCCGGCATGGTTGTGGCGCTCCAGGCCAACTACTTGGAGGTGGAGCTCGATCAGGTTTCCGAGTTGATTCCCTCACGACTGCTTTGCACGCGGCGCACGCGCTTGAGTCATCGCGGGGAGGCGGTCTTTGTTGGAGATCGGGTCAGGGTAGAAGCCATTGATGTGAGCCATGCCCGTGCGGTGGTCGCTGATGTGGAACCTCGCTTCAGTTTTCTGACACGCCCGCCTGTCGCCAATGCCACCACGGTGGTCGTGGCATTGGCCGTGGACCAACCAGCGTTTGATCCGGATCAGGCCAGTCGTTTTTTGTTGACAGCAGAGCGAACGTCCCTTGTTGTGCAGCTGGTTCTCACGAAAACCGATCTCTTAGAGCCGGAGGCATTAGAGACCCTGCGCCTGCGCCTGCATGCCTGGGGGTATCCCCCTTTATTGGTGTCGACGAGCAACGGCCTTGGGCTCTCCAAGTTGAAAGAACGTCTTGCTGGATCGCCTCTTTCTGTGCTTTGTGGGCCCTCAGGCGTTGGCAAGAGCTCCTTGCTGAATGCCCTGATCCCTGATCTCGAGCTGCGGATCGGCGCCGTTTCCGGACGGTTACAGCGGGGACGTCACACCACGCGGCATGTGGAGTTGCATCGCTTGGGCGCTGAGGCACGCGTTGCTGATACACCCGGTTTCAACCGGCCAGAGTTGCCAGATGACCCCAGAAATCTTGAGGTGTTGTTTCCAGAATTACGCGCGCAACTCGAGCATCATCCCTGCCGTTTTCGGGATTGTTTGCATCGTGATGAACCTGGATGCGGAGTCACGCGCGATTGGGAGAGATACCCGATCTACAGGCGAGCCGTAGAGGAACTTCTGGGTCTTAGCCGCCCATCCCGGGGAGGTTGAGATTGAGTCCGCCAGTGAGTTCTTCCATGCGTTCTTTCATCGTGCCGGTGGAGCGTTCATAGGCGGATTGCAAAGCCGCGAGTGTGGCGGCTTCTGTGGCTTCCTGTCCTTCGCTCAGCAGGGTTGGATCCAGCCGCACCCTCAAGGGTTGTTGATTGCCGGATAACCAGATACTGGCTCGACCGTCTTCACTGTTGCCCTCGATCTCCATGGCATCGAGTTCTTCTTGCAGTTTTTGCGCGTCTTGCTGGATTTGTTGAGCCTTTCGGAAGGCCTCGGTGAGCTGTCCGAAATTGGGAAGTCCAAACCCTGCCATGACGCCAATGAAGTGACGCGAAGGCTAATCGGTCGTTTGAAAGCCCAGGCGTTTCACTTCAGGATGCAAAGTGATTCCGTGGATTCGCTCCACTTCGTTCTGCACGAAGTCGATCAGGGAGCGGATGTCATCGGCCGTGGCATCGCCAACGTTGACGATGAAATTGGCATGCACCGGTGAGACCTCGGCGCCTCCGATGCGTTTCCCCTTGAGCCCTAAGCCTTCGATGAGCTGACCAGCTTTTTCGGGTTCTGGGTTGCGGAACACACTTCCGCAGCTTGGCCATTGGTATGGCTGGGTGGTGGTGCGATGACTGAGGTTGCCACTGGTCTTTCGCATTAACTCCTTGGCGTCGTGGCCTGGCTCTAATTGGAACTGCGCCGCAATCACTAAGTGTTCGCTGCCTTGAAGAAGGCTGTGGCGGTAGTCGTAGTCGAGCTCGGCGTTGCTGAGCATCGTGGTGGTCTTCACCGCGTCCGTTAGCGATCGATCGATCACCTCCACGTAGGTCAGCGAGTCGGCTGTGGAGCCGCCCTGAGCTCCTGCGTTCATGGCCGCGGCCCCTCCCACGGTTCCAGGGATGCCAACGGCCCATTCCAGCCCGTGCAAGCCGAGTCTCGCCGCGCGCCTGGCAAGCGTGGGAAGCGGTTCACCCGCTAGAGCCTTCACCTGACCTGTTTCAGCATCTAGTTGGCTGCCTTGCAGGCGGCGTAAGCACAGAGTGAGGCCTGGAAGACCAGCGTCAGCAATCAGCAGGTTTGATCCCGCTCCAATCACTCGGGTGGTGAGCCCTTCCGTTTGGGCCCACTGGAGAAGCGCGAGACATTGTTCAGCATCGTTGGGCTCGGCTAACCATTGCGCTGGACCTCCCACCCGCCAAGTGGTGTAGTTCGCGAGGGACACCTGTTGTTGGAGAACCCCAGACTCGAGAAGGGCATTCAGGCTGCGATCGCCGGTGAACATGACGCCTCTCCTCCAATTCCTTGCTGGGACAGACGGTCCCAGAGACTGTTCACATCACCAGCGCCCATCGCCAAAATCAAGTCTTCAGGCTGACTGTGCTGCATCACCAGTCCTGTGAGCTCTTCCATCGTGTTGGCCACAAAGACGGGTTGATGGGGATCCATCAGCCGAATGGAGCGTGCCAGAAGCTCACTATCGATGCCCTCGATTGGTTGTTCACCGGCGCCATAAATCGGCGCAAGAACGAGGGCGTCAGCGGATAAGAGTGCCTGGGCAAACGCGTTGAGAAACTCTTGAGTCCGGCTGTAGCGGTGCGGTTGGAAAACAGCGAGAAGGCGTTGGGGTGTGCGTGGTAGGGGGCTTCGGCCGCTTTGCACCATCAGTTGGGCCATGGTCAGAGTGGCCTGAACTTCGCTGGGGTGATGGGCATAGTCATCCACCACTTGTCGGTTTTGCCACTCCCCACGGAAATCAAAGCGGCGACCTGGTGAACGCAGTTCTGTCACAGCCGACAGAAGGGCCTCCAAGGGAACACCTTCCATGCGGCAGGCCGCTAAGGCCGCCACCACGTTGCTCAGGTTGTGGAGACCAGGCAGGGGAAGGGTGATTCGACCCATCCGTTGTCCTTGCTCGTAATAGTCGGCGATGGTGCGATCCCCATCAAGTTGCACAGGCAAAGCGGCGTAATCGGCTGTTTCGCAGTGGTGAACAGACCAACAGGCATCGGCTTGAAAGTGTTCTTGAAGAATCGGATCGTCTTGATTGATCAGCAGGCGTTTGCAGCTTCGGCCAAAGGTTTTCATCGTCTCGATCAGGTCGTCGAGATTGCGGTAATGGTCCGTATGGTCCAGTTCGAGATTGGTGATCATCCCGAGGCTGGCCTTGAACTTCACCAGGGATCCATCCGATTCGTCTGCCTCAGCCACCAGCAGACGACCGTTTCCGCTGTGGCCGTTGCTGCCATAACAGGGGACGACACCACCAATCACGGCGGTGGGATCTTCGCCAACGGTGGCAAGGAGCGTGGTCACCACAGTGCTTGTGGTGGTTTTTCCATGGCTACCGGCAACAGCGATCGCGGGTTGTTGTTCGATCAACCAGGCCAGAAGGTCGGAGCGATGCCAAACCGTTAAATCCAAGCGTCGCGCTTCGATCAGCTCTGGATTGGTGCTGGGAATGGCCGTGCTGACCACCACCAAGGGCGCGTTAATGCCTCGCTCGCTGAGGTGGGTGAAATTGTTGGAGACCTGGCTTTCGAAGAGGGCGAGTGCTTTCGTCTCAAGCGCCTGCATGGCAGGTGTGAGTTTGCGATCGGATCCGCTCACGGAATGGCCTCGTTCCGCAAGAATCAGGGCCAAGGCCGACATGCCGATGCCGCCCATCCCAATGAAGTGAATGTGCTTCTGGGATTGGATCGAATCGGCCAAGGGGAGTCAACGTGAGGACAAACGATAATCCAGCTTTTCCTTGTGGCCAACTGCCCGAAGCTCATTCGCTTGAATTTTTTGGCAGATCAATAGGAGGATTTTCCAAATAAATTCTGTATGATCTGCGGCCAAAACCCCCTACGCGGTAAGACCGCTTTATTTCTGCCATGACCTTGCGCGTTGCCATCAATGGATTCGGCCGAATTGGTCGCAATGTGCTGCGAGGTTGGATCAGTCGCGGTGCTGACACTGGTCTGGAAATCGTGGGCATGAACTCCACGTCTGATCCCAAGACCAGCGCACACCTGCTCACCTACGACTCGATTTTGGGTCGTCTGGATCCATCAGTGGACATCAAAACCACCGATGACTCCATGTTCATCAATGGCAAGGAAATCAAATTCTTCGCCGATCGCAACCCCCTCAATTGCCCCTGGAAGGAATGGGGAGTGGATCTGGTGATCGAATCCACCGGTGTGTTCAACACCGATGAGAAGGCCAGCATGCACATCCAGGCTGGTGCCAAGAAGGTGATTCTCACCGCCCCTGGTAAGGGTGCTGGGGTCGGCACATTCGTGGTTGGAGTCAACGACGATCAGTACCGCCACGAAGATTGGGACATCCTCAGCAACGCCAGTTGCACCACCAACTGCTTGGCGCCCATCGTCAAAGTTCTGGATCAGAACTTCGGCATGGAATGGGGTTTGATGACCACCATTCACAGCTACACCGGTGACCAGAGAATCCTGGACAACAGCCACCGCGACTTGCGTCGTGCCCGTGCAGCTGCCCTGAACATGGTGCCAACCACAACCGGCGCAGCCAAGGCTGTTGCCCTGGTTTACCCCGAAGTGAAGGGCAAGCTCACCGGCTTCGCCATGCGCGTTCCCACTCCCAACGTGTCCGCTGTTGACCTCACCTTCGGAACCTCCAAGGGCCCATCGGTTGAAGATGTCAAAGCAGTGATGAAGAGTGCCTCGGAAAATGGCATGAAGGGAATCATCAAGTACAGCGACTTGCCCCTCGTTTCCACCGATTACGCCGGCACGAACGAATCGACCATCTTTGATGCCGATCTCACCTACGCCATGGGTGACAAAGCTGTGAAAATTCTTGCTTGGTACGACAACGAGTGGGGCTACAGCCAGCGCGTCGTCGACTTGGCTGAGGTTGTTGCCAAAGGTTGGAAGTAACCCTCAGCTTCAAGATCGCCTTCATCTCCAGCCCTCCCTTTGGGGAGGGTTTTTTTATGCGCTGGATCAGCCGTAATGGGAGAACCCTGATGGCTGGAGCAGCGCACCATCGTCGGCCCAGAGGATCTTGCCTTTGTCGGCCGTGATGGCTCCGAAGCAATAACTTCCAGGCTGATGCTGTGTCCAGGATTCAGCCCACTCAGGAGGCAGGCTCAGCACGAGTTCGAAATCTTCGCCTCCACAGAGGCACCAGCGATCCCATGGGCCGTCACAGGGCCAGCTAGCGGCGCGTGGGAGAGCCTCTCTGCGCAGAACAGCGCCGCAGCCACTGCTTCGACAGAGACCAGTTACGGCAGCAAGCAGGCCATCGCTGCTATCGGTCCCACCGGCTCGCCAGGGAAGGTGGTCGGGTTTGCAGGCGATCAGGGTCTGAAGGGCATCAAACCTTGGCCATGGGCGCTGGTGGCATCGAATCGCTTGCTCTTTCAGCGTGAGTGGAAGGGATTGTGCGCTGGGGAGCGGTGTGTCTTGCAGGAGTGCCAGGCCAAGTCGGCTCAGTCCATGGGGGCCGCTGCTCATCAGCAGATCACCCGGTTGGGCCTGTGCTCGATGCAGTCGCAACGGTCCGACCCGTGCAAACGCACTGATGGAGAGCAGTCGTTGGTTGCCGGTGCTGCAGTCACCTCCCAGCAGAGTTCCACCAAAGTGCTCGAGAGCTTCTGAGATGCCTTGATACACCTGTTCGACCCACCACCAGGATGTGGTTCCTGGGGCTACCAAGCCCACCGTGATCCCCTCCACCTGCTCGGAGCCGCTGGCCGCTAGATCAGACAGGTTGGCGACAACGGCACGCCAACCCACATCGGCTGGGGCGGTGGTGGCATCGCTGAAATGAACACCTTCCACCATGACGTCGGTGTTCACGAGCAGAGCCCTGGAATCAGGTGGGAGCAAGGCTGTGTCGTCGTTGAGCTGGCCGGGGGGAGCAAAGCGGGCCAGACGGTCCAGCAGCTCCGCTTCTCCGAGTTCGGCCAGCGTGATGCTCACGGCAGCATCAGGCGTGATCTTGCAGGCGATCGGCGCCTTCGATCACTTGGATGCGTTTAATTCCATCGTCAACGCCCAGCTCTTCGAGAACGTCAAAGCCATCCACCACGTAGCCAAAGGCGGCATTGCGCCCGTCCACGAGGTTGAGGCCAGCAGGTGTGAGTTCTGCTTCGTAAAGGAACAGGAAGAATTGCGACGACCCATCATCAAGGGCTTGGTCGGAATGGGCCCAGCCCAGAGTCCCGAGGGTGGAAAAAGGAAGCACGGCTGCTGCTTTGAACAGACCAACGTCCTCGAAGGTTTCGTTGTAGAGGGTGTCGGTTTCGCCTGGAACGCGAATCTCTAGGGGAACGTGGCGTTCCTCTTTGGTTTTTGGGTCGACGTAGCCGATGTCTGGACCTTCCGGGTCTCCGGTCTGAAGGATGTAGAAATCTTCAGCGCGGTTGAAAGGGAGACCGTCATAGAAGCCCTTCAGGCTGAGATCGATAAAAGCGCCTGCTGTGAGAGGGGCGTTGTAGCCGTCCACAACGGCTGTGAGGTTTCCCTGGGTGGTTTCGATCACCACGGTTGCCCGCCCAGCAAGCCTTGGTAGGGCATCGAATTCGGAGGGGATGTCAGGCAGACGATCGTCGATCAGTAGGGCTTCGAGATCACCGACTCGGCTCAGAGTGTCGCGACGGATCTGGATGAATCCATCTCTGTCGTTGGCATCTGTTTCGTCTTGAAGCTTGACCAGGTCAGCGCGCACCTCATTGAGGAGCAACTCAGCCTGACTGCGTTGCTCCGCAGGAACGGCCTCAAGAATGCTGTTGCCTCTGGTGGCCACCAGTTTCTGGGTGCGGCTCACCGTGCGTCCCAAAGCACTCCAGCGCTTCGCACGTAAATCGTTACTCGTGGATTCCAGCCGATGTTGAAGCTCGCGGAGATCCTCTTGATTCATCGGCAACGAATCGCGCAGGATCGCCGCAGGATCCTGTACGGCATTGCCTTGAGGGAGGTCTGCCCATACCGGTTTGGCAAGCCAGAGGCCAAAGGCGGCTAGCCAGGCAAGAAGCAGAGCGGTCAGACGGCGGTGAGCCAAGGAGAACCCCAGGTGCTATCAGGACTTTGGCACAGCCGTATGATCCACTGAACCGTTCAGCGGGAATGATCTCCAGCAACGACTTTCGCACCGGCACCACGATCGAGCTGGACGGAGCTGTCTGGCGCGTAGTCGAGTTTCTGCACGTCAAGCCAGGCAAGGGATCTGCGTTTGTACGGACCAAGCTCAAGGCTGTCCAAAGCGGCAGTGTGGTGGAGAAAACTTTTCGGGCTGGAGAGATGCTTCCCCAGGCTGTGCTCGAGAAGTCGAAGCTTCAACACACCTACATGGAGGGCGAAGATTTCGTCTTCATGGACATGTCCTCCTATGAAGAGACCCGCCTAACCGCCAAACAGATCGGAGAGAGTCGTAAATATCTCAAGGAGGGCATGGAGGTGAATGTCGTCACCTGGAATGACAAGCCCTTAGAGGTTGAATTGCCGAATTCGGTTGTGTTGGAGATCGCTCAGACCGACCCCGGTGTGAAGGGAGACACGGCAACCGGCGGGACGAAACCTGCCATCTTGGAAACCGGTGCTCAGGTGATGGTTCCCCTGTTTTTATCGATCGGCGAAAAAATTAAGGTTGATACTCGCAACGACACCTATCTGGGACGGGAGAACGGTTAATCATGCAGCTCGACCACGATCAGCTTCACACCTTGCTTGCCGCTCTCGTCGAGAGCGATATTCAGGAATTCCGCCTCGAGGGAGACGACTTCCGTTTGGAAGTGCGTCGCAACCTTCCTGTCACCACGGTGGCTGCACCCTTGGCGCCAGTGGCGTCTGCACCGGTTGCGCCCCCTCAGGACAGTCCTGCTGTTGAGTTACCCGCAGGAACCCCTCCGCCGGCGGCTGGATCTCGCTCAGACCTGTTGGAGGTGACGGCGCCCATGGTTGGCACCTTCTACCGAGCTCCGGCGCCAGGAGAACCTTCTTTCGTTGAGATCGGAACCCGCATCGGTGTAGGCCAAACGATCTGCATCCTTGAGGCCATGAAGCTGATGAACGAGCTCGAATCTGAGCTGGCTGGTGAGGTGGTCGAAATCCTGGTGGAGAACGGCACCCCTGTGGAATTTGGTCAGGTGTTGATGCGCGTTAAACCCGGCTGAGCTCCCAGGCGGCCCGAATCGCTGCCACCATGCTCGTCGATCTGGCTACCCCTTGTCCTGCGATGTCGAAGCCGGTCCCATGATCTGGCGAGGTGCGCAAGAACGACAGTCCCAGAGTGGTGTTGACGGCCTCATCGAAGGCCATCAGCTTCATGGGGATCAAGCCTTGGTCGTGATACAGCGCAAGGATCCCATCGGGTGATTCAGGTTGGCCTCCCCGCTGCCAGGCCATGGCTGCGCTCAGCCAGCAGGTGTCGGGAGGCAGTGGTCCGCTCAAATGAATGTGGGGATGGTTCTGCTGCCACTGGTGGAGTGCTGGGATCAGCCAGGTTGTTTCTTCGCTGCCAAGGCGGCCCTGTTCTCCAGCGTGGGGATTCAGGCCAGCGACGAGCAGGCGTGGGTTGGGATTGAACCTCAGGCAGAACGCGCTCAGCACGTCCAGCTTGCGGAGTACGAGTTCGGGAGTGAGTGCAGCGGGAACGTGTTGCAGGGGAATATGCGTTGTGGCGAGAAGGGTGTTCAGCCGCCAGCCATGGTTGGGTGAGACGGCTGTGAACAGCATCGAAGCTTGAGGCGCGCCGTCGAGTTCTGCCAGGCGTTCTGTTTGGCCCGGATAGTCATGTCCTGCGGCATGCCAGGCATGTTTTGCAATGGGTGCTGTGACCAGAGCTCTTCTGTGCTCCTGTTTCACACGCGAGACGGCATGGCTCAGCCAGCGAAAACTGGCTGCCCCGCTTTCAGGGCTCGCTGCCCCAGGCGTGATCTCGTCATGGATCGGAAGGTCGTCCATGTCGAGATCGCTGGGATCGATCAGTCGGGGGCACTGTTGGGTTTTCAGCCTGGCGTACGTTTGCTCCAAACTTTTTCGGCAGCCCACAACGAGGGGGTTCAGTTCCTCGGGCAGTCGCGGGTCGGCGAGGGCTTTCAAGGTCACCTCCATGCCGATTCCAGCAGGATCACCGAGAGCAATCACCAGGCGGTCGGTAGCGTCAGGGGAGGGTTGAGAGAAGGACATGCTGCGCTGGTTGCTCCTGGGGTTATTGCTTTATGGGTTGGGAACGGCGTTGCGGAAGGGTTGGATTGAAGTGCAATGGCAGCGGTTGTTCGAGGATGCGGGACTCACGGAAACCGATTCAGACAAGCCGATTCCGTTGCACGAATTGCCGATGCTTAAGGCTCCACCTCGGGTTCAGGATTCATCGCGTTGAAGCCTTCCGCATCGAAACAATCCTTGAGCCCGCATGAAAAATCGGGATGCAAAAAGGTGTACCCCAGCTCGTCTCGCAAGAGCGCATTGCTCACTTTGCGGTTGTCTGCCCAGAACGAGAGTGCCATGGGGCTCATGCTGGCTTGGGCTTCTTTGAAGGGGATCGCTGCTGGGAGGGTGCATCCCAAGAGTTCAGCGGCAAACCGTTGAAGCTCGAGCCTGGAGGCGGGTCTGTTGTCGCTGATGTTCACCACCGTTGGTCGCTGTCCTGCTGCGGCGCGATGCATGAGATGCCAGCAGGCTCCAGCGAGGTCATCCACATGGATTCGGCAGAACATCTGCCCTGGTTGATCCACAGGTGTCAGGTTGCCTGAGCGGATGGCCGCTAGGGGGGAGCGGCCAGGCCCATAGATCCCTGGTAGGCGCAGGATCTGGACTGGCAGGCCGCTGTTGCGCCAAAGCTGCTCACACTCCAACCGCTTTTGGCTGCGGAGTTGAGTGGGTTGGGGCTCGTGGGTTTCATCCACCCAGTTGCCATGGCTATTCCCATAGACGCCTGTGGTGGAGAAATAGCCCACCCATTGCAGGGGCAGCTGTTGCAGCTGCTCTCCCAGGCACGACAGCACGGGATCCGTTCCCTCTTTGCTGGGTGGGATGGTGCTGATCAGATGGGTGACGGAGGCGAGCGCGTCGTGGCTTGGCACGATTCCGTTGGCGCTGTCGAAGGCCAGATCATCGCTGCCGGATTCTGGGCGGCGGCGCGTGCAGATCACCCTCGTTCCAAGCGCTTTGGACAACTGGGCGAGATGGCCCCCGCTGAATCCAGCGCCGAGGATGCACAACGTGGCATCCGGCGGGAGTGGAACACAACGGTTGACAAGAGCGTTCAGCATCAGTACAAACGTATTAATTGCAGTTTCGTTGTGGCTGATTCTTCCTTTTCACTGGTCCCTTCACGGGATTCCATGCTGCCTCAGGGTCGGCTGTCGCGTCGTGATCGTGCCCAGGCCCAAGACACTCCAGGGCTTCGCACGGTTTCAGCGCTTTTGGCAGCGGCTCTGGTGACGGGCGCCTTCTTGCTGGCTCCAGATCGGCCTGAACAAAGCGCCTCGATCTGTGAGCAGTATCACTCGGAGGCGGCCTGTCGGGTGTGGTGATCAGGCTGTACGAAGCCCCCAGTTCTGTTCGTCATCCCCATGGGGGTGGGAGCCTTTTGGCCGTTCGGAGCGGGGTTGTTGGTCGTGTTCAGGCTGAGCCCATTGCAGCAATTTCATGGCGAGGCTCAGATCGCTATCAATCCAGGCACGAATCGCCATGGCGCGGCGCGGATCATAAAAGCGTTGACGCCGGTACCAATCAAAAACATCGGCGTCAGATTTCTGTCCGTTGCACGACAGGCAAGCTGGAACACAGTTTTCAGTCACGCTCATCCCCCCCCGGCTCAGGGGGAATACATGGTCGATGGATTCAGAAGGTTTGCCGCAATAAATGCAACGGTTGCTGGTGTGGAGATGGATTGATTGACGCCAGCGTCGATTGCGCAGCTTGGGACAGAGATCCTCTAGGAAAACCGCATCCCGGCTGTGCATCCCGATACCTCAGCTACGGGGAGTCTGACGTGAGGGCAGGGTTCGTCAACGTGTCGAACGCTGCATTTTCAAGGTCATGCAGTTTTTGATTGATCGATAGATCAGTGAATAGACCAGTCAGGCTTGTGTGGGCTAGTGCACTTCAGAGCTGTTGAGAGGATTAGCGTCTGAATCCTTGAATCTGAATCACGGCTTCATCACCATCAGCGTGCACGCTGGGATTGACTCCGTCTGGATTGGTGCAGGCTCGTTACCCCTTCGATGCGGTAACCCATGCGGAGATGCGCAGAATTCGTCCACGGGGCGTATGGCGTGGTTCTCGGCTGGGTTGGGAATTTCCGCTTGCGGCAGCTGAGGCTCTGCTGCAACGGTTTGAACGGCGCTTCCGGGTGGATGAGGAGCTGATGCGTTGGTTGCATTGGCATCGTCATCCGCTCCCCCCTCTGCCGCCTCATCGAGAGCTGATTGCGCACGCTGATCTGGATCAACGTTTGCGTGACGGCCGCTTACCGATGCCTCATCAGCGCTCTGGTGCTCGCTGGTTGTTAGCGCGGCGCGGGGCGGTGCTGGCCGATGAGATGGGTCTCGGTAAAACCCTCACCGTGTTGCTGGCGGCGAGAGCTTTGCTGCGCGCCTTGCCGCTGCGGTTGTTGGTTGTGGCCCCTGTGGGGTTGCATTCGCATTGGCGCCGTGAGGCCGCGGCCCTTGAGCTCATGCCGGAGCTTTGTAGTTGGGCGCGCCTTCCGTCTGAGCTCCCGGAGGCGGGCACCTTGCTGCTCGTCGATGAGGCCCATTACGCCCAAACTCTGCGGGCGCAACGCACCCAGGGTTTTTTGCGTCTTGCCCGGCATCCCCGCCTGCGAGCCATTTGGATGCTCACGGGCACACCCATGAAGAACGGCCGGCCTGATCAGCTGTATCCCTTGCTCGCTGCGATGGACCATCCCATTGCTCGGGATCAGCACTCCTATGAGGAATTGTTTTGTCAGGGGCATTTCCGCGAGCAGGGCGGACGGCAGCGTTGGCAAACCGCAGGCGCCAGTCGATTGGACGAGCTGCGACGCTTGACCCGACCGCTGGTTTTGCATCGTCGCAAGCAGCAGGTTTTGGACCTCCCCCCCAAACAGAGGATGTTTGAAGGGATCGATCTCGACGCTGAGGAGCTGAAGGGTTTTGATTACCGCCTGCGGCTGGTCATCGATGACTATCGCCAGCGGGTGGCGGAGGGATTGGTTCGCTCTGATGCCGAATCCTTGGCGGTCCTGACAGCTTTGCGGCAAATTGCAGCCGAATTCAAGTTGCCGGCTGCGCAACAGTTGATTCAGCGTTTGCGGCAGCAGCACAAGCCGATCGTCTTGTTCAGCAGCTTTGTGGATCCGTTGCTGCTGCTCCACGAACGCCTGGGAGGCGTTTTGCTGACAGGCCGGCAGAAACCTGAGCAGCGGCAGTTGGCTGTCGACCGCTTTCAAGCTGGGGAGACCGACTTACTCCTGGCCACCTTTGCTGCCGGTGGGCTTGGGTTTACGCTCCACCGCGCTCAGCATGTGGTGCTCTTGGAACGACCTTGGACGCCTGGAGACATCGACCAGGCGGAAGATCGTTGCCATCGCATTGGTAAAGAAGGGGGCCTGATCAGCCATTGGCTTCAGCTTGGCCTTGCCGATCAGCTTGTGGACGGTTTGGTGGCTAGCAAAGCGGAACGGATTGAACTGCTGCTGGGTCCGCGTCGCGTCACGCTCGATCGTCAGCCGTTGCCCACGATGCTGTCCCGTTGTTTGCAGGATTTATGACGCACATTCAGTTCATGCACCACCATCGGATCCGTGGATCGCTTGCTTTGGCGCAGTAGCGCCATGGCTTGGGTCACATCTGCGCAGGCTTGGTCGGTCTTGCCCATCAAAGTGAGCAACAGCGAGCGATCGGCGAGCGCGGTTGGTTTGTCTCCATGCGCGTCCACAACCTCGTTGCAGCGTTGGAGGGCTTTATCGAGCTTGTTCAGATCAAGATCTGACATGCAATCGGCAATGGACGTCTCAGCTGAAACGCTGGAGGGCTTCGGTTCGGATCGACTGCGGCAGCCCAAACCTGTGAGAAGCAAACCGCCAATCATCAGGATGGGAATGAATCGCATGGAAGGGAAAGTCAATAGCTGTAGCGGTCGTCCTCGCTCCAGCCGGAGGAGGTTGTGTTGGACGAGCTTGATGGAACCGAAGTGTTGATCCTGCTGTCGATTGTGCTTTGCAAGCCATTCGAACCTTGGGATGAACCAAAGAGATCGCCGAGATATTTGCCGCAATCTGGGTAGGTACCCGGTTCTTTCACCACAGCTTCTGTAATCATCACTGCCGCATGTTCGGGTGATGTCTTGAACATGCCGCTTTTTTGGCGTTTGATCAGGGCATAAGCCGCTTCCCAACTCACTTTGTGACCATTTCCATTGCTGCGCATGAAGCAGTAAATCTGAGCTCCTTTTGCGGCTGAATCAACGGAGCTGGAGGCGCTGGGTGGAGCGATGAAAGTCAGTCCTGCCAGTCCAGCCAGGGGCAGTAAAAGGGCGAGGCGCTGGCGCAGACGAACCATGGCAGAACCAATGAAGCAATCAGGCCAAAGTATCGATTGAAAGCGTTCTGTCTAGGCCTCCGTCAGGAATCACCAAGCCCAAGCGGAGTGAGCAGTTTCACCACAACAGGGATGACCAGCAAGACCGTGATTAAGCGAACGGCATGCAGTGCCGCAACGGCTGCTCCAACGCCGTAGTCAGCTCCCACAAGGCTCATGCCGCTGATTCCTCCAGGCGCTGCACCCAGCAGGGTGACAAGAGGATCAACGCCTAGCAGCCTGCTGCTCCACAGTCCCACCACAATGCCGGTGAGCACGAGGGTGAGCGTGATCAAGACGGCAGGCTTCCACAACTGCTGCAGTTGATCGAGTGAGGCTTTGGTCAGGCCTGTCCCGATCACGGTGCCAATGGCAATCTCAAGACAGGTCTTAGTGCCTGCTGGCCATTGGGCGACTTCGAGACGCCCACTCATGCTCACCATGGCTGCTCCGATCAGTGCGCCTGCCAGTGGAGCAGCAGGAATTCCGGTGCGAGTGGCCAGCAACCCCATGCTCGTTCCGGCCAAGAGGTAGAGGAGCACCGTTGTGAGTGGGGGCATGAACACCACGCTGCAGATTGATCCTTAGTCTGGTTCGCACGGTTGTGATGTGCTGTTATCGGGGCACAACTGTTTGTTGGGGCGATGACCCAGTCCGTTTCCTTCCGCATTACGCGTACCGCTGAGGACGTGGCGCAGACTCTGAACGCTTTATCGCAACGGCTGATCAAGCTCGAGAATCGGCTGGAGAGCTTGGAGCTGCAGCTGGAACGCCAGTCCTCTGAGGCCAACGCCATGCCCAAAGACGAGTTGGAACGTCTTGATGGGGTGGATCGCTTGCTAACCGACTGCCGAGATCTCTTGCTGCGTTCTGAACCTCAATGGGTGGATCACCCCAACCCTGTTATGTGCTCGGAGCAAGACTTGGCTGCCTAACGCCTTTCATGGGTGGCACAATTTGAATAAAGCCACGTATGGCTCATCCATCTGTCAATTCTGCAGCGACTTGCAAAGTCCTGCCGCGCAACCATCAAAGTTTTTTTGAAGGTGGTCACCAGCTTGAAAAGTTGGAATTCGCTCTTGCTGTTGCAATCACCCGTGGTGATGACAGCAGATGTGAGTTGCTTCGAGGTCAGATTGCAGAACTTGGAGGCAACATCGAAGAGCCTGGTACTTGAGTTGAGATTGATGTTGGATTCATTCGTTAGACTCTTGTCACTAAAGTGAAGTTAGTGTTGACTTCGGTCCTCGATAGAACTCCAACGATGGTGCAATCTGCTCCCAATCAAAAACAGGAGCATCTTGCTAAAGCTGATGTGTTATTTCAGCAAGCACAATCTGCAGCTGAAGCCGGCGATGTTTCGTCTTCAGGGTCCTTAATTTTGAAAGCATTAGAACAGGAGCGGCGTGCAGGCACCGTCGGTCCTCAAGTGATGCAGTTGATTAAACCAAGATCTTGACCAAGCGGGTGACCGGATTCGAACCGGCGACGTCCAGCTTGGGAAGCTGACATTCTACCGCTGAATTACACCCGCATAGGCGTGATTCTATCTCACGCCCGTTGCTGTAGCTGATGAATTATTCCTCTAATTATTGCTTAAAACGGCAGATGCAGCACTGAGCCCAGCACCCATCTGGCCCTTATGCAAGCCGAGGGAATGCAACACGGCTTCAATGGCAGCGACGGCCGTCAAGACATCTCGATCGCAGACAAATCCGAGATGGCCAATGCGAAAAACTTTTCCTTTGAGGTGGTCTTGACCGCCAGCTAACAGGATGTCGAAGCGATCTTTGATGGTTTTACGCAGCAATTCCGCATCCATTCCTTCAGGGGCGACTGCCGTAATGGCCGGACTTCCATGGCCTTCGGCTGCAAACAGTGCCAAGCCGATCGCTTTCATGGCCGCTTGTGCTGCATCGCGGTGACGCGCATGGCGGGCAAAAATTGCTTCTAGACCTTCTGCCTGCATCATCTCCAGGGCGGCATCAAGAGCGAAGTACAAATTCACGGCCGGCGTGAACGGATTGCTGTTTTTCGCGGCCGTTTTTCGATAGGGACCCAAATCCAAATAGAACTTGGGCAGATCCGAGCGCTCGTAGGCCGTCCAAGCCCGCTCACTCATGGCGACGAAGCTGAGTCCTGGAGGCATCATGTAGCCCTTTTGGGATCCAGATGCGACCACATCCAGCTTCCAGTCATCCATGGGCACGTTGGTTGCGCCGAGGCTGGTGACGCAGTCGGCGATGGTCAGCGCTGTGCCATGGGCTTGGACATGGCGGCTGATCGTTTCAAGATCGTTGATCACCCCTGTGGAGGTTTCTGAATGGGTCAGGATCACCGCGCGGATTGTTTTGTCGCTGTCGGCTTCCAACGCGGTCCGGAAGTTGTCTGGGTCGAGGGGTTGCCCCCAGTCCGCCTTGATGACGTCCACCTCAAGGCCGTAGGCACGCGCCACCTTCACCCAGCGCTCGCCGAACTTGCCGTTGTCGCCACAGATCACCCGATCTCCGCGGCTGAGTGTGTTGATGATTCCAGCTTCCATCGCCGCTGTGCCGCTACCGGTGATCACCAGCACGTCGTTGTTGGTCTGATGCAGCCAACGCAGTTGAGCCGTTGTTCGTTCCACCACCGCTTGAAACTCACCGCTGCGGTGCCCGATGGGATGGCGTCCCATCGCTTTCAGAACCGTTTCTGGCACCGGGGTGGGTCCGGGGATCATCAGGGTGAGCTTGTCCTGCACGTCCGGAAGAGCGCCAATCGTTCATTCTAAAAAACGATCCGCTTGCAATTCGGTATCACGCAATCCCTCACAGATCCCCCCTCAGGGCTGACTCTCCCCGTCTGGGTTGCCGCTGCAGCTCGCGCGGCCACGCAGGTGTTGTGTGGGCAGACGTTTGAAAATCCACAATCGCTGCAGATTCCAGGTCGCGATCAGGCTCTAGGCGTGCCCGTGCAATCGGCAGCACCCTTGCAAGAGGGTGAGCAAGCGTTGGCGATCAGCCACTGCGACCCAGGTCCAGGTCTTGATCTCACGCGAGATTTAGAAATTTGGGTTCAGGCGCGTTGGCGTCAATCGCAAACAGGTTGCTTAGAGACAGATTGGTTAGAGATCGTGCCTGGGGAGGGGATTGGCCGAAAGGGGCGTGAGGGTGATCTTTGCGCTTCTGACTTTGCCCGCCGTTTGTTGGAGGCAAATCTGCGAGACCTGGTGTCTCCTGGTCAATGTCTGCAGTTGGAAGTTGTGTTTCCGCGTGGCCGCGAGCTGGCCCAGCGCACCAGTAATGCGGCGTTTGGCGTGGTGGATGGTTTGGCCTTGATTGGCACGCAAGCGGAGGTGCAGTCGAGTGCCTCGCCCGATCAGCTGCGCGCCAGTCTTGATGCTCTTCAGTTGATTGCGGGAGCTTCCGATTTCTGCGGATCGCTCACCCTGGTGATTGGGGAAAACGGGCTTGATCTCGCCCATCAGCTGGGTCTTGCCGATCAACAGCCTTTGCTGAAGGCAGGGAACTGGATTGGGCCATTGCTTGTGGCGAGTGCGGAAGCGGGGGTGAGCAACCTGCTGTTGCTCGGTTATCACGGAAAGTTGGTCAAATTGGCTGGCGGGATTTTTCACACCCACCACCATTTGGCGGATGGTCGTTTAGAGGTTCTTGCGGCGATTGCCCTGCAGCAGGGACTCGGTGTGGATCTGATCAAAGAGCTGCTGGGTTGTGCGTCGATGGAATCGGCGCTTCAACAGCTGGAGAAGCGCGATTGCGCCGAGGCGGATCGGGTTTGGCAAGCGATTGCACAGGCGGTTGAAGTGCGAAGCGAGGCCTATCTAAAGCGTTATGGCGCCTGGCCTATGCGGGTCGGTGCGGCGCTCTTTGATCGCCAACGCCAGCTTCGCTGGACCGGCATGACTGGGCACTCCCTTCTCGCGGGTTGCGGACTGGGCATTCATCTGCAAGGGGAAGAGGCCGGATTTGATCCTTCTCTACGCTGAGGGAACTGAAGGTTTGGAAGGCCGTTCTTTTGACGGTCCTAGAGCGGTATGTCATCAGTCCAGAGCGAAGGTCAGCGCAAACCGGCCATCGTCATTCTTGATTTCGGTTCTCAGTACTCGGAACTGATTGCACGCCGCGTTCGTGAGACGGAGGTCTTCTCCGTGGTGTTGGGCTACAGCACCAGCGCTGAAGAATTACGGGCTTTGTCTCCTCGTGGAATCATCCTCAGCGGAGGCCCAAGTTCGGTTTATGCCGATGAAGCTCCCCTCTGTGATCCAGCGATTTGGGATCTGGGCATCCCGGTGCTGGGGGTCTGCTACGGCATGCAGTTGATGGTTCAGCAGCTCGGTGGTCAGGTGGTGGCGGCCACGGGTAAGGCCGAATACGGCAAGGCTCCGCTCGTGGTGAATGACCCAACGGAACTTCTCACGAATGTGGAGAGTGGCTCCACGATGTGGATGAGTCACGGTGATTCCGTAGAGGCCTTGCCCGACGGCTTTGTGCGTTTAGCGCAAACAGCGAATACGCCTGAGGCCGCGATTGCGAACCACAGTCGACGTTTATATGGCGTTCAATTTCACCCTGAAGTGGTTCATTCCACCGGTGGAATGGTGATGATTCGCAATTTTGTGTATCACATCTGCGGCTGCGACCCGGATTGGACCACGGAGGCTTTCATCGATGAAGCGGTTGCCAATGTGCGTGAACAGGTCGGCAAAAAGCGCGTGCTGCTTGCCCTGTCAGGCGGTGTGGATTCTTCAACTCTTGCTTTTTTATTGAAGAAAGCGATTGGAGATCAACTCACCTGCATGTTCATCGATCAAGGCTTTATGCGCAAAGGCGAGCCTGAGTTCTTGATGGAGTTCTTTGATCGCAAATTCAATATTCATGTGGAGTACATCAATGCTCGCGATCGGTTTATCAAGAAGCTTGATGGCATCACAGACCCAGAGGAGAAACGCAAAATCATTGGCACGGAATTCATCCGTGTGTTTGAAGAGGAGAGCAAGCGCCTTGGCCCCTTCGATTACCTCGCCCAGGGCACGCTGTATCCGGATGTGATTGAGAGTGCTGGCACCAACGTGGATCCCAAAACCGGCGAGCGTGTGGCGGTGAAGATCAAGAGCCATCACAACGTGGGAGGGCTTCCGAAGGATTTGCGCTTCAAGTTGGTGGAGCCCCTACGCAAACTCTTCAAGGATGAAGTTCGCAAGGTGGGTCGCACACTCGGTTTGCCCGAGGAGATCGTCAGTCGTCACCCTTTCCCTGGTCCTGGACTGGCGATTCGCATCTTGGGCGAAGTGACGGAGGAAAAGCTTGATTGTTTGCGTGATGCCGATCTGATTGTGCGCGAGGAGGTGAATGCGGCGGGGCTGTATCACGAGATTTGGCAAGCGTTTGCGGTGCTTCTTCCCGTGCGCTCCGTGGGTGTGATGGGCGATAAGCGCACCTATGCCTGGCCGATCGTGCTGCGCTGTGTGTCGAGTGAGGACGGCATGACCGCTGATTGGTCGAGGCTTCCCTATGACCTGATGGAAACGATTTCCAATCGGATCGTGAATGAGGTGAAAGGAGTGAATCGTGTGGTGATGGACATCACCAGCAAGCCGCCAGGAACGATTGAGTGGGAATGAGGCTGTTTAAGGGGCTGGTGAACAGGCCTCAGCGTCGATAACCTTGGCGCCCGGCATCAATCCCTTGACCGCTGCTCAAGAGCAGGACCTCCAGCTTCAGCGCCGTCTTCAGCAAGACAGCATCCTGTTGGCAGGGAAAACGATCTACATCAATCCGTTCTTGTATTGGCGTCGCTTCGACAGCAATACGGATCGTTGGTTGCGCGAACCGGGCCAGCTCCCGGAAGAGCAGATTGCTGTGAATCGCAGTCGCTTCTATCCAGAGCTCGACTGGACCTTGCTGAACGATTCCGATCGGGAGATCAAGGACGGAGCCGTGGAGATGTTCCTCAAAAGCTTGGAACTGATTGGGACGTTTCACCCCGAGCTGAGCTCCGGTCATCTGCTGGAGGTGGAGCGCAAGATGGCGATCACCAAAAAGCGGTCGTTCGAGCGTTGGGTCGAGAAGTCGTATCGGAGACGCGCCAAGCAGGAAACCTGGGAACGTCGTCGCTTCGTTCGTGACCGTTTTTGGCGCTCGTGGGGGGAATGGCTTTCCTTAGAAGCCACCCATCACGCCTTGGCTCCTGCGGTGGCGTTGTTGGTGATCACAGGCGTGGGTGGCTGGTGGCTTGGGTCGTCTAATTCAAGTTGTCCGACACTTTTGCCTCCTCCGGAGCAGACTGGAGTGCGCTGAGTTCGGGTCTGCTCATGGCTGACAACCAACCGTTTGACTCCCTGAGATTGGCATTGATGCAGGACGTGTTGCCTGTGGGCCTTGCTTTGGTGGAGCGGGCTCGCGCTGGAGGTCCTGCCAAGGTGGTGGAATCGTTCACTTCAGGGGCGCCAGATCCGTTGCGCGAGTTGCGCGATGAAGGTGAAACGGCCGCGAAGGGTGTGCGGGAACGACTGGATCAAGTGAGTCCTGGGCTCGGTAATCCGGTGATGCCTGTGCAAGTGGCTGTGGAGGAGCCTTCAGCTGAGGTGGTCGACGTTTTGGAAGAAGGCAGGTCACCGGAAGAGGAAGAACAGCAGTTGCATGAGGTTCTGGCAAGGATTACGCAGCGGCTTCAGGCCTTAGAAGCTCAGCTCGAGCAAGAGAGCTAAGGGGCATGACGCGCTCTGCTTCTCCCCAAAGGGACGCTCAGCGTCAAAGTGGATTGCGCCAGCAGCCCCTGGTCTTGTTCGGATTGGTGCTGTTGTTTTGCAGCGCCATGGTTGCTCGCCTGGTCTGGCTCCAGGTGTTGGAGGGTCCCCGCTACAGGCAGTTGGCGGATGAAAATCGCATTCGCTTGGTACCCAGATCGCCAACGCGTGGCCGTCTTCTTGATCGCAAAGGGCGTGTTTTGGCCTCCAGCAAGCTCACCTATTCGCTGTATGTGGAGCCGCGCTTGGTGGATGATGCCGCCTGGCCGGCGTTGCGCGACCGGCTTGCCAGTCTTCTCGATCTCAACCCATCAACCCTGGATCGTCGGCGCCAGTCGGGCCCAGACCGCAATGGTTACCGCATCAATTTGGCCAGTGAACTCAGCCCTGAGCAGGTGCTGCGTTTCCGGGAGCAATCCCTCGGCCTGAAGGGAGCTCAAGTGGACGTGGACATTCTTCGCGCCTATCCCCACGGATCGCTGGCAGCCCATACCCTCGGCTACACCCAGCCGATCACGGAGGAGGAGTACACCGCCCTGGCTGATCGGGGCTACAAAATTCGCGATCGGATTGGTCGCATCGGCGTCGAGGCGGCCTACGAGTCCCATTTACGGGGCGAATGGGGCGGTCAAATGCTTGAAGTGAATGCCATGGGTGAGGTGCAAAGGCACCTAGGCGATCGTCCCTCCGTGGCGGGCAAAGATCTCACCCTCACGCTCGATCTTGATCTTCAGAAGGTGGCTGAACAGGTTTTGGCTGATAAGCCTGGCGGCGCAATCGTGGCCATGGACCCTCGCAACGGAGCGATCTTGGCGCTTGCGAGCAAACCGAATTTTGACCCCAATTTTTTCTCGAAACTGGTCACCACGCAGAAGGAGTACGACGCGCTGTTTTCCAATCCCAAAAAGCCGCTGTTGAGCCGTGCCATGAATGCCTATGACCCTGGCAGCACGTGGAAGCCTGTGACAGCGATGGCAGGAATGGCGTCAGGCAAATTTCCGCCTGAGGTCAAGTTGAACACCACCGCTTGCATCACCTACGGCGGTCACTGTTTCCCTGATCACAATGGCGCTGGCTTTGGCCGTATTGGCTACGCCGATGCCCTGCGCTTCTCCAGCAACACGTTTTTCTATCAAGTGGGCGTGGGGTCGGGTTCGCTTGCTCTCAAGAAGGCGGCCACCCAGCTTGGTTTTGGGCGCAAGACGGGGATTGAGATTGGTTGGGAGGAAAATGTGGGTCTCGTTGGAGATGAAGCCTGGGCGAAGGAGGGCCGCGGCTGGGCGGAGCCTGGGTCCACGCCTTGGATTCCAGAGGACATGGCCTCTGCGTCGATTGGCCAGTCCGTGGTGCAGATCACCCCTCTTCAACTGGCGCGGGCTTACTGCGTGTTTGCCAATGGTGGCTGGCTGGTCACCCCCCATCTGGCCGATCAAGGCTTGGATTGGACGGCTCCATCGCGGCGTACCAAGGTGCCGATCAAGCCAGCAACCCTGGCCAAGATCCGTCAAGGTTTGCGCAAGGTGGTGGAGGACGGCACCGGCTACGGCCTGAACGGAGAGGGCATTCCTCCTGCGGCCGGTAAGACCGGTACGGCGGAGGACAGCACGGGCGGCCCAGATCATGCCTGGTTTGCCAGTTATGCCCCTTACCCGAACGGCGAGATTGTCGTGGTGGCCTTCGCTCAAAACACGCCTGGTGGTGGTTCAGTGCATGCGCTGCCGATGGCCAAAAAAGTGATTGAGGTCTGGAACCGCAACCGTAAGCAGACTTGACTTACGCCGCTGAGGAGATCTCTGAGGAGAGCACTTGGCGGTAGTAGCCGCGTAATTGTTCTGTGGCTCCGGCCCAGCCCCAGCGCTCAGCTTCCGAGCGGGCGGCATTGCGGAGGGTTTGACGTTCGAGATCATTGCCGAGCAGCTTGCCGGTGGCCTCGATCAAGCTCCCCGCCCCTGCATCGGCCCCGTCTGGTTCATAAAGACAGCCGTTCACGCCGTCGCTGATGATGTCTGGAATGCCGCCGCGATTGGCTCCCACCACCGGGCAGCCGGCGGCCATCGCTTCGAGCAACACAAGGCCCAGGGTTTCGGTGCTGGAGGGAAAGAGGAAGGCATCACCGCTGGCATAGGCCCCTGCAAGTTCTTCTCCGGCCAGATAGCCCACAAAGGTGGTGGCTGTTCCTTCGAAATGCTTCTCCAGCTGTTGCCTGTGGGGTCCGTCGCCGACGAGCGCCAGTCGGGTATCGGGCAAGGCTTCGAGCACGGGGCGGATCCGTTCGATCTGTTTTTCTGCCGAGAGCCGCCCGACATACAGCAGCAGTGAGCCGCGGTCGTCGTATGCACCGAGCAAGCGTTGACGGAGTTCTGGGCTACGCAGTTCGGGCCGGAACAGCTCCGTATCCACGCCTCGCTGCCAGAGGGCGGTGTGTTGGATGCCCTTGTCGCTGAGCTCTTGCACCATCGCGGTGGAGGTGCAGAGATTGAGCACGGCTTGGTTATGCGCTGCTTTCAGCAGCTCCCAAAGCAACGGTTCGAGCATGCCCATGCCGTAGTGCTCGAGATATTTCGGCAGATGGGTGTGATAGCTGGCGATGAGGGGGATGGATTTGCTCTTGGCGAGCCAGATGCCTCCCAAACCCAAAACCGCTGGGTTGACCACGTGGATCAGGTCTGGCTGGAAGGCATCGATGGCTTCGGAGACCGCAGGCCGCGGCAAGGCCAGCTTCAGCTCTGGGTAGAGCGGCAAGGGCATGGCGGGAACGCCCACCACCTTGGCTCCCATGTAGTTGCTGGGTGCGCCTTCCGGACAAAACACCACCACCTCATCTCCGGCATCGACCAGATGCTTCACCGTTTTGGTGAGCCGGGTGACGATGCCGTCGACTTTGGGGAGGAAAGTTTCGGTAAAGAAGGCGATTTTCAAGGGTTCGTCCCGATCAGGAGGCGTTGCCAATGGCTTGGGCTTGGGTTTTGGTCCAGGCCGATGTGCAGAGGATGCGATTCCGGTCGCAGCGATCCGCATAGCGAGTGGCGATTTCCACCACCTCCTTCAAGAGGCCGTCATCCAAGGTGGTGGGTTTGAGCCCCAGTTCGATGAAACAGCGGTTGTCCACGATCAGATCGTTTTCAACGGCTTCGTTGCGTGGATTCGGGAGATTGTTGACCTGAGCGCCTGTTAAGGCAGCCACCTTCTTGGCCAATTCGCCCACTTGGTGGCTCTCGGTCATTTGATTGAAGATCTTGACCCGTTCGCCTTTTTCAGGCCGGTTTTCGAGTGCGAGCTGCACGCAACGCACCGAGTCACGGATGTGGATGAAGGCGCGGGTTTGACCGCCGGTGCCATGCACGGTGAGGGGATATCCGATCGCGGCTTGCATCAGGAAGCGGTTCAGCACCGTTCCGTAGTCACCGTCGTAATCAAAGCGGTTGGTGAGACGCGGATCACGATCCGTGGCCTCCGTGTTGGTGCCCCAAACAATCCCTTGGTGAAGGTCCGTAATTCTGACCTTGTCGTTCTTGTTGTAGTAGAGGAACAGCAGCTGATCGAGCGTCTTGGTCATGTGATAGACGCTGCCAGGACTGGCTGGATGAAGAATTTCCTCTTCAAAACGGCTGCCATCAGGCTGGGGCACTTCCACCTTGAGGTAGCCCTCAGGAATGGTGGCGCCACGGTGGGAGCCATAGCCATACACCCCCATCGTGCCCAGGTGCACCACGTGGATGTCTTGGCCCGATTCCACGATCGCGGCCAGCAGGTTGTGGGTGCCGTTCACGTTGTTGTCAACGGTGTAGCGCTTGGTGGCGCTGCTCTTCATCGAGTAGGGAGCGGCGCGCTGCTCAGCGAAGTGCACCACGGAGTCGGGTTTCTCTTCGATGATGAGGTCGAGGAGCCGTTGGTACTCGTGGGCGATATCCATATGGATGAATCGCATCGGCTTGCCGCCAATGCTTTCCCAGACGTTGAGGCGTTCACCGATGCTCACGATCGGCGTTAACGATTCCACCTCAAGGTCGATGTCGATCTTGCGACGGCTGAGGTTGTCCACAATCACAACATCGTGATTTTGGTCCGCCAAATTCACCGCACAAGGCCAGCCGCAGAAGCCGTCACCACCTAAAACGAGAACTTTCACCCCAAACTCCTGCTGAAGCGAGCAAGCCGCTGATTTCTGGCAAGCTACTACAGGCTTTTTAGCTGACGGCTACGGACAGAGCCATGAGGGCGATCACAAGCACTGCGCCGGAGATGATCAGCAGCCGAGAGCCGTTGCTGAGAGAGGCTCCGTCGCTGATCACTTCCATTCGAGGTTCCTTCGCGAAGGCGTTGAGGCGACCGCCATCTTCTTGAGTGACCTGCATGGATTGAGCTGCAACTGAACGGGACCTTATGGAGTTGATGGTGGGTGCGCTTTGATTCGCCATGCTCCTTCATGGCCTGAGATGTGCTGTTACATCCAGGCGATGTACGCGGCGCCGTACGAGGTGGCGAACGAGGTGGTGAGTGCGTTGTGCGTGGCTAGCTGTTGATGCGTCCGCTGGTGGGGGAGCTTGGAGAGGCTTCGGCACGGGTTGGTAACCGGCCAGCCAGCAAGGATTGGCGTCCTGCCTGCACGGCGGAGGCCATCGCTTCTGCCATCAGGGGTGGTTGTCCGGCGAGGGCGATGGCGCTGTTGATGAGAACGGCATCGGCGCCCATCTCCATCGCTTGGGCTGCATCACTTGGCACGCCGATTCCCGCATCAACCACCACCGGCACCTTGGCGTTCTCAATGATCAGGCGGATGTTGGCGGCATTGCGCAAGCCTTGACCTGATCCGATGGGGGATCCCAAGGGCATCACGGTGGCGCAGCCCACGTCCTCTAAGCGCTTGGCCAAGAGTGGGTCGGCATTGATGTAGGGCAACACGGTGAAGTTCTCCTTCACCAGCATTTCTGCTGCTTCCAAGGTTCCAAAGGGGTCGGGCAGTAAGTGACGACTGTCTGGGATGACCTCCAATTTCACAAAGTTGTTGTTTTCCTGACCCGCCAGCTTGGCGAGCTCCCTGCCAAGCCGGGCCACTCGCACGGCTTCCTCGGCGTTGGTGCACCCTGCCGTATTGGGAAGCATCCAGATGCGTGACCAGTCAATGGCTTCCATGAGGCCTGCATGCCCCTCAGCGACCGCCTGAACGCGCCGAACGGCAACCGTGACCATCTCGCAGCCAGAGCGCTCCAGGCTGAGCTGCATGGCCTCCAGGTTTGGGTATTTGCCTGTCCCGGTGATCAGTCTGCTGTTGAAGCTGCGCCCTCCGATTTGGAGTGCATCGTCGTGAGAGTGGGTCGGATCCATTGTGGTCAGTTGCGGTTTGGTTGGAGAACCGGATCGTGATGCGGTCAAGCAGGCCGCAACCGCCCTACCCTGCGCCAATCATCTACTGGTTGCATGCCCGTTCCTCCCGTCATAGACATACCGGTTGAGATTCAGGCACCGTTTGAGTCTTCTCAATCGTTTGATAGTTCACAACTAGCCATACCTCTTGCACTTGAGGGATCTGTTGAGAGTTTTGATCCTGTCGCGCGTGCTGCTGATCTCGCTGCAACCCTGCCTCGCCAGTGGTGCGGAAATTACACCTCCTTTGAGTCGAATTCCACCGTGGATGTGGAATTAACCCTGACCAGCTTGAAGCCCATGGGACAGATGGTGGATTTGCGCGGAGACATGCGCATCGGCGCGATTTCTACGCCTGTTCAGGGCAATCTCAATGCCAAATCTGATCAGCTTGACCTTCTGCCCTTGTCTCCTGAACTCAGCAATGACCTGGAAATTGGCGGAAGGTTTTTAGGGTTGCAAGGCTTTTCTTTGGCTGGGTGGGATGCTCCAAGACTGACGAACCCTGGTGGACGTCTGGACCTTTCGGGCAGCTGTGCCGTTTCAGAATCCGCGCCCATCCGGGCTCTTTGGTGAAGCTTGATCGGAATTCTTGCCTTTCGTCGTGGCGCGTTCTAGGCGGTTTAACCGCTTACGCGCCGTTTTGTTTTTAGGGTCAAGAACGAGTGCTCGGCGATAAAGATCACAGGCTTCTTCGTTTTCTAGGAGTCGCTCTTGGGCAAAGGCGAGATTATTGATAGCTACCGGATAATCCTCTTTGGCTCGGAGAGCTGCCTTGTAATGGCGTACGGCGGTCGTGAAATCCTTCTCCGCAGCTAATGCATAGCCCAGGGCATTCTCAATCAGTGCGCGCGCTTCATCGGGCTCGTCATTGAGCCTTTTCACCGCCTGGCGCAAGGTCACAATCGCCTGCGGATACAGGCGCTTGCGCAATTGAACCGACGCCAGCTCATAGAGAGCGCCTGCGTCTTTGGAGGACGCAACCTTCTCTTGCTCCATCTTGAGCAAGCTTTGTTCGTCGCGACGAACCCGTAAAAATTGGCGACCGCCGACAACAGCGACGATCGCCAAGAGGCCAATCAGGCCCAATAAATAGGTCTGAGGCAGCAAGGAATTCATGTCAGACCCAAGAAACGTCCCGTTGGGGACTGACCATTAACCCTGAGTGGCATTCACAACGTTGGCGAAACTCGCAGGATCGACAACAGCCATCTGGGCCAACATTTTGCGGTTGATCCGCACATCAGCTTTCTTGAGACCGCCAATCAGACGGCTGTAGCTCACGCCATTCATGCGTGCTGCTGCATTGATCCGTGCAATCCAGAGACGGCGGAAATCACGCTTGCGACGACGACGGTCGCGGTAGGCATTGCAAAGCGCCTTCATGACGCGTTGATTTGCCGTACGGAAGAGTGTTCCGTTGCTGCCGCGGAAACCACGGGCTAAACGGAGGATTTTATTGCGGCGTTTACGGGCAACATTGCCTCTCTTGACGCGAGCCATGAATCAGATGTGGAGAAGTTGAGGGAAGAATGTCCTGCGTGGATGACCACCTGGCAGGACTCAGGACTGAGCTCAGGCGTAGGGCATCATCAGCGTGACGCGTTCCTCGTCGGTGCGATCCACCACAGCCTTGGTCTTCAAATGACGCTTCTGTTTCGGCGATTTGTGATCGAGAAGGTGATTATGAAAGGCGCGGCGACGCATGAACTTGCCAGTGCCTGTTGCTTTGAACCGCTTGGCGGCTGCTTTGCGGGTCTTGAGCTTGGGCATGGGTCTGGCTGCACGCGGCATAAGCGACAACCATAGAACGTTGCCTTCCTGAAAGCCAATCAATTCAAGCCGCGTCATGCTGAATCAGTTGCAGCGGACGTGTCCTTGACTCCTCCCTTTGGCTGGCTGAAGCGCCGGGTCGTTGTTCCGTTGGCGTTGGTGAGTGCGATCGCTTGCAGCTGCCGCGCGCAAGAAGCGACGATCGAACCGGGCCCTGCTGCCGTTGTGACCCATCGATCGGTTCCTTTGCCGCCGAAGGCCCATGAAGCGCCCTTATGGGTGGCCCTGGACGATCACCTCGGCCGCGGCACCACCTCGCAACGGTCCGGGCCTTTGCTCACCTTGAGGAGTGCTGGCGAGCAGTCCCTGCGCTTGAGGGATGGATCTGGAGCTGAGGTTGCCGAGGCAAGGTCGCTGCGTCTCAGCTGGCGACTGGCCCCTTTGGCGGTTCCACTGGAGGTGGCCCGCAAGATTGCCGGTCCCTACGCCAGTTTTGAATCAGCGGAACGGATTGCAAACCGATGGCGTGATCAAGGCGTGGTCGCCCGTGTTGCCCATCCCAGCAACTGGGAGGTGTGGATACCGATGGATGCTGAGCCTCTGGATGGGGTCCCTGTGCGGACCTTGATGCGCACGCTCAAAACGGAGATGAAAGCCGTCTTGGAGGGCCCTTCGGGTGGTCGCACCCTCCAGGGTCCGTTGATGCTGGAGGCTCCGAACGGTCTGCTCTGGCAGGGAGGCGTTCTGCGTGGCCCGTTTCGTCTGCAGCCGGATGCCTATGGCAGTTGGACGTTGTTGGAACAGGTTCCGCTTGAGCGTTATTTAGAGGGGGTGGTTCCCCACGAAATCGGCGCTGGATCGCCGAAGGCGGCGTTAGAGGCGCAAGCGGTCTTGGCGCGCACCTGGGCCTTGGCGAATAGTCATCGGTTTGCGATCGATGGCTATCACCTTTGCAGTGATACGCAGTGCCAGGTGTACAGCGATCCCCGTCACGCCAGCGCTGCGGTGCGTCAGGCGATTCGTGCGACCTCTGGACAGGTGTTGGCGTGGAACGGCGAGCCGATTCAAGCTTGGTATCACGCCAGTAACGGTGGGGTGATGGCTGGAGCAGAAGAGTCCTGGGCGATGGACTCCCTTCCTTACGTTCAGGCCCGTGCCGATGGATCAGCGGCATGGATCAAGGGCTTGGCCTTGCCGCTCAAGGACCCCACCTCTGTGAGTGGCTTGCTCTCTCGCGGCGATGGTGCCTACGGCACGAATCACCCTCGTTTTCGTTGGTCGCGTACCTACAGCGCTGCCCAGGTTGCTCAGGCTCTACGGGCGGCTGGTCTGCCTGCTGGTGTCCCCAGTGCTCTCAACGTGCAGAAGAGGGGAGCGAGTGGACGGGTGCTGGCCCTCGACATCGAGATGACGGGGAACGGGGAGCCGGTGATGTTGCGGCTGGATGGCATCCGTCGCACCTTGCGCCGCCTCCCCAGCACCTTGTTTGTGATTGAGACCCTTGGGCCCGATCGATGGCGTTTTAAGGGTGGAGGATTTGGCCATGGAGTGGGCCTCTCGCAAGCCGGTGCCATTGATCTGGCGGCTCGAGGTTGGAGCTTTGAGCGGATTCTCAGCCACTACTACCCAGGAACAACATTGACCACGGTCCAACCGTCTTCCAGTTCCATACCCGGTCAGGCCCCTTAAAGTCCCATGACTTCGAACGGTGACAGGGTGTTGGCCGCAGGGACAGGCGATCGCCGACGCGGCAAGACAGCCTTGTTTGTGGTGGCTTGTGGTTGCGCGGGAGCAGCACCCCATTGGCTCGACCCCTCCAGGAGTCTTATCCCTTCGCTCACGCTGGCGCTCGTGCTCGGTGGGTATTCCCTCAGCACGACGCTACGAGGCTCTGATGAGAGCGCGAGTCCCGCGAACAGCGGGCCTGCCACCGATGCAACCGATGGGGATGGAACATCGATCACGGAGACAGCCCTGGCTGCGGAGCCCGCTGTCGTCGAGAGCTTGGCCTCTTGGCCCAATGTGGACGTGGTGGTGGCGGCCAGGGATGAGGAAGCTGTGGTGGCTCGTCTCATGGAGCGCCTCGGAGCACTTCGCTATCCAGCTGACCAACTCACGACCTGGATCGTTGATGACGGCAGCGAAGACAAAACGCCAGATCTTCTGGATGAACTGAAGCCTCAATATCCCAACCTGAATGTGATTCGCAGGCAGCGCAACGCAGGCGGAGGCAAGTCAGGCGCATTGAATGCGGCGTTGGCTCAAAGCAGTGGGGAGTGGATTCTCGTGCTGGATGCCGATGGTCAAATCAGTGACGATCAGCTCGAACGGTTGATTCCGATCGCCGTGATGGGCGATTGGTCTGGCGTGCAGATGCGCAAAGCGGTGACGAATGCCGATACCAACCTGCTAACGCGGGTCCAGGCCATGGAGATGGCTTTTGATGCGCTGATTCAGCAGGGACGCCTTTTGGGGGGAGGGGTGTCTGAACTGCGCGGGAACGGGCAGTTGCTGCGGCGTGATGTGTTGGAAGCCTGCGGCGGATTCAATGAGGACACGGTCACGGACGACCTGGACCTGAGTTTTCGTTTTTTGCTCCAAGGTGCTCGCACAACCTTGCTTTGGAATCCACCGGTGCGAGAAGAGGCGGTGGAGACGATTTCGGCGCTTTGGAAGCAACGACAACGATGGGCAGAAGGAGGGTTGCAGCGCTTCTTTGATTACTGGCCGGGGCTGCTTTCCAATCGCTTAACGGTTGGTCAGAGACGTGACCTGGCTTGTTTTTTCTTGCTCCAGTACGCCCTGCCTGTGCTCTCCTTTGCCGATCTGGTGACCAGTGTGTTCACGCGAACCTCACCGGTGTACTGGCCCTTATCGATTGTGGCGTTTGGCGTGTCAGGCGTGGCGTACTGGAGGGGATGCCGCCGCTTCAGTGAAGGCCCTGCCTTGCCTCAACCCAATCCGTTTTCGTTGCTTTTGGGGATTGCCTATCTAAGCCATTGGTTCTTTGTCATTCCCTGGGTCACGCTGCGGATGGCGGTGCTTCCCAAGCGCTTGGTCTGGGCAAAAACCACCCACCGTGGCCATGAGGAGACGGTCAAAGCCTGAGCGCTGATCCCTCAACCGTTTTCGTCATGGTCCAGTTCCACATCCAGGACCTGACCGTTAAAAAAGTCGGCAAAGCGCTTCACCTTTTCATCCATGATTGAAGGGGGATTCACGTCCGCAGGTGAAGGCGGAGTGGGCGAGCCCATGGCCATGGATTGGGCCCCCTGCCCAGGGACCTCTGCTGAAAGGACGCTGGGAGCTGCTGAGCTTGCAGCTGTGGTTGCACCTGACGATCTTGCTGGTGTTGAGCTGGTTGTGGGCTCTGCGACCGGAGTGATGGGCGGTGCTTGCACAGTTGGCATCACGACGGGCGATGGAGATGCTGGTGTTGGTTGAGAAGGCTTTGGTTGAGGAGGGGTTGGTTGAGACGGTGTTGCTGGTGCGGCGGAGGGCGTCGAGGCCATCGGGGCTGCACCGCCATGGTTTTCCAAGACCAGTTGCCGATTCCCGCCAATCGAACGTTTGATCGCTTGCTCCAGCAAGCTGGCCCGGCTTTGCACCATGCCCATCCAATTTCCAGCCACCTGCACCACAGCGCGATGGGGATCGAGACGGACGAGTTGCGCCTGTTGTGACAGCAGCATCCGGGTGGAGGGGAGCTCGAGGCTGGCGAGAATCTGTTGCCACAGTTCAGGCAGATTGTGACTGTCAGGGGCTGGCTGTTGCTCTGATGGGGGCGCTGAGGCTGGAGTAGGAGCAGGCTCTGAGCTGACGACCGGTTGGGGGCTGGTATTCGGAAGACTGATGGGAGGTGCTGGTGCTTCAGCGGCTGGAGCTGTGCTGGTCACCGGGGGAGTGCTGACGACGGCAGCGCTGCTTGTTGGCCTGCTCACCGCCGCCGCAGACGGGGCTTTGGTAATGGGGAGCTCGGCGTCAGCCAGGAGGCCTAGGAGCAACACTTCCAGCCACAGCCTTGGTTGCACGCTTTGACGCAGTTGCTGTTCGCTGCCCTTGAGTTGGGCTTGCCAGTGCAGGAGTCGCTGCCGGCCTAGGCGTTGTGCGAGGGCAGGCAACTGCTCTCGAAATTGTGGGGAGACCCCGGTGAGCTCTGGACGGTCCGGGGCGACAGCCATCAACACCAGGTCGCGCAAAATGCCCGCCATCCCCTGCAGGACAGCCCCTGGATCCCGGCCACGATCCAGCAGGCGTCTGCTCGCCTCCAGCAGCGTGAGGGGCTCTCCCTCCGCCAGCGCTTCGGCCAGGTTGAGAAGCTCTTGCTCTGGCACGGCCCCCAACAGGTCCCAGACCGCATCCGCCTTGATCGGTCCTGGTAGGAGGCTGAGCTGATCGAGAAGGCTTTCTGCGTCGCGCAGTCCTCCTTGGGCGCGCTGGGCCACCACATGCAGCGCCTCTGGTTGGATCGGAATCGACTCCTGTTCGGCAATCCAGGCCAGGTGTTGATGCAAGGCCTCGAGGGGAATGCGCCTGAAGTCAAAGCGTTGGCAGCGACTCAGGATCGTGGGCAAGACGCGTTGGGGATCGGTCGTGGCCAACACGAACACCACCTGAGGTGGTGGTTCTTCCAGGGTTTTGAGCAGCGCATTAAACGCGGCTGTGGAGAGCATGTGGCACTCATCCACCACATACACCTTCCAGCGCGCTTGCACAGGGGCGAACCTGGAGCGTTCGATCAGATCGCGAATGTTGTCGACACCGGTGTTGGAGGCGGCATCGATCTCGATCACATCGAGCGCCGTGCCACGCGCAATCGTTGTGCAGAGCTCACAAGTCCCGCAGGGTTGGGGTGTTGGGCCGTCGTGGCTCAGACAGTTGAGTGAGCGCGCCAGGATCCTGGCGCTGGAGGTTTTGCCGGTTCCGCGTGGGCCGCTGAATAAGTAGGCCGGGGCAATGCGTCCGGAGGTGAGGGCATGGCCGAGTGTGGCGGCAATCGCCTCCTGGCCCACCAGCTGGTCAAAACGTTGAGGACGGTATTTGTGATGCAGCGGCTGATAGGCCTGGCTCATGCACTACCCGCAAGACGTTGAGGCTACTCAGCTTGATCGCTGATGGAAGGCCCATGTTGCTCGTTGAGCAAATCGCTAATCCGTTGTTCGAGTTCTTCCACCGCTGCGAGTTCATCGGCGAGGCTTTGGCCAGCTTTGAGGAGCCTTTGGCCTTGTCCTCCATAGCGATCGCTGGCGCCATTGTTAGGGCCGCCGCGGATCCACCCTTCGGCTTGCTCAAGAGTGCCTTCCAGTTGGTTGAGCAAGCGTTCACGCAGCTTTTTCAACTGCACCAGGCCGCGGCGAGCACGATCGCGGGATTGTTCATTCACCAACCCTCGCTTCAGGAGCAACCGGAGTCCGGTGAGCAGGGCTGCGGGCATGAGCTGGCCTATCGCCAAAGCCCCGAGGCTGGTGGTGTGCAGGAAGCTTTCCACTTGCCCGCTTTGATGCCGGCCTGTTTTGCACCAGCTAGCGAAATGCTCGCAGTTGTTGAACAGCAGGTTGTAACGCTGTTCGCCGATGCGGCTCATCGCTCGCCGCAGCGTGACGCCTGCCGGAGATGGATGCTCATGCTCGACAACGCTGGTCTCTAAACCGCGTTTGAACTCCTCCAACGGACTGCGCAGAATTTCTCGCCCTTCGAGGTAATGGGCGATGGTGCCATCGCCGAGATCGATGCCGTGATGCAGAAACAGACCATGCTGGCGCGGGACTGAGAGGTGATCAGCGGCAGCCATTCAGGGTGACGTTCAAGCCGACTCTTTGTGTTGCTTGGTGCCGGGGAGGGGAAGAACTTTGCCACCGGTGTGTTCTTCGACCATCGCTTTGGTGATCGTGAATGCAGTCACGGTTTGATCGGAGGGCAGCTCGTACATCAGGTCCAGCATCAACTCCTCCACGATGCCGCGCAGGGCGCGGGCGCCGGTTTTGCGCCGGTGGGCTTCTTTGGCGATTGCCTCAACGGCCTGGGATTCGAAGTCCAGTTGCACGTTGTCCATGCTCAAGAGCGTGCTGAATTGCTTCACCAGGGCATCGCGTGGCTCGGTGAGGATCGATTCGAGTGCGTGCTCGTCTAGGGGTTCGAGCACAGCGCTCACCGGCATGCGCCCAATGAACTCGGGGATGAGGCCGTACTTAACCAGGTCATCGGGTTCGAGATGACGCAGCACCTGGGCCGCTTGGATATCGCGGGTGGCGCGGTTGCGACCCCGTCCATCATTCGGCACAAAGCCGATGGCATTGCGGCCCATGCGCTTCTGCACTACGTCATCCAGGCCGACGAAGGCTCCACCACAAATGAACAGGATTTGGCTCGTATCGATTTGGATGCAGTCCTGGTAGGGATGCTTGCGTCCGCCTTGAGGGGGCACGTTGGCCACGGTGCCTTCCAGCATTTTCAGAAGGGCCTGTTGAACGCCTTCCCCAGACACATCGCGGGTGATCGAGGGGTTTTCGCTTTTGCGAGCGATTTTGTCGATTTCATCGATGTAGATAATCCCTCGCTGGGCCTGTTCCACATCCATATCGGCTTTCTGCAGCAGCCTCAGCAGGATGTTTTCAACGTCTTCTCCGACGTAACCAGCCTCGGTGAGGGTGGTGGCATCGGCAACGGCGAAGGGCACATCCAGCATTTCCGCCAGGGTCTGGGCCAGCAGGGTTTTGCCGCAGCCGGTGGGGCCGATGAGCAGGATGTTGCTCTTGTGCAGACGGGTGGCGGTTTGGGCGGCTTCGCCTTGACCATCGCCCTGCCAGGCCAGGCGTTTGTAGTGGTTGTAGACGGCGACAGACATCACTTTCTTGGCCGCCTCCTGACCGACGACTTGTTCGTCGAGGAAGCCTTTGATCTCTTGGGGTTTGGGGATCGTGGCCAGGGTTGGAGCCGGTTTGCTGGTTTTGCGCGTGCCGCCGGCAGCTGCTTTCTTCGAGGGCTCGGCGCCGTGGCGGGGATTGCCCTGCGCGTCGATCAGCTCTTCATCAAGAATCTCGTTGCAGAGATCGATGCATTCATCACAGATATAAACGCCAGGACCCGCGATTAGTTTGCGCACCTGCTCCTGGGACTTTCCGCAGAAAGAGCACTTCAGATGGGCGTCAAATTTGGCCATCGGGCTCTGGACACATCAAACGAAAAGACAGAACCGGTCGGAGTGGGATCGGACTGGATACGTAGGATCGTGGGGAAAGTGGGCTGTGTCAGCCCCCCGTAATGATTCCTTCGCCTCCGAGGTTGTCCACAACGCGATCGATCAAGCCGTATTCAACCGCTTCTGCTGGAGAAAGGAAGTAGTCCCGTTCAGTGTCTTCGGTGATTTTCGCGAGCGGCTGGCCGGTATGGTCCGCCATCAGGCCGTTCAGGGTTTCCTTAAGAAATAAAATTTCCTGCGCCATGATCTCGATGTCCACGGCCTGACCTTGAGCACCACCCAAGGGTTGGTGAATCATGATCCTGGCGTTGGGAAGGGCTAGGCGCTTGCCTTTGCAGCCTCCGCTCAGCAGAAACGCTCCCATGGAGGCGGCGAGTCCGTAGCAGATGGTGACCACGTCTGGCGCTACTTGCTGCATGGTGTCGTAGATCGCCAACCCTGCAGTGATCGAGCCACCAGGTGAATTGATGTACACCTGAATATCTTTTTCAGGATCTTCCGCTTCTAGAAAAAGAAGTTGAGCCACCAGAGCATCCGCTACCTGGTCGTTCACGTCGGTTCCGAGAAAGATGATTCTCTCCCTGAGTAGACGGGAATAAATATCAAAGGAGCGTTCACCCCGCCCGGACTGCTCCACCACCGTGGGAACCCCAGGAGAGGCCAATGGGGTGTGAGCTGAAACGGGAAGGGTTCCTCGCCAGCGGTTTTCGATCGGGTGGTGGCTGCGGGCGTTGATCACGCGGCGGCGGGCAGGAGGACAGATGAATGCAATCTATGGGCGCCGATCAGGCATCGGTGGCGCTTGGCTTGTCCTTTTCAGGTGCCTTTTCGCTCACGGTGCTGTTTTCTTCCAGCCAGCCGAGCAGTTTTTCTTGAAGAAGATCCTCGATCACGGCTTGACGGAGACGGTTGGGGTCGATGTCGCGCTCACCGGACAGTTGGGCGGTGACCTCCTTCACTTTGGCGTCAATCTCTGGATCCTCGAGCTTGAGGCTTTCCGCTTCTGCCAGGGCCGAGAGGGCAAGACTGCGGCGCAAGCGCTCCTCCGCTTCTGGGCGTGAGGTTTCCATCAAGTTGCGGACGAGGTCAGGAGTGAACAGGGATTTCACATCCATGCCCTGTTGGGAGAATTGCGCTGCGGTTTGTTCCACCAGGTTGCGCACCTCCTGTTGCACCAGGGTTTCGGGCAGTTCCACCTCGAGTTGCTCGACGAGAGCAGCGAGCAGGGCGTCGCGTCGATTGCTGGTGGTACGCCGCTCAGCGTCGTCCTTTAAACGCTTTTCGAGGTCAGAGCGGAGCTCGGCCAAGGTTTCCTGCTCGCTGGCCTGTTTCGCGAAGTCGTCATCCAGGTCGGGCAGTTCCCTGGTCTTGAGATCCTTCAGTTCGATTTCGAAGCTGGCCTTGCGTCCGCGCGCATCCTCCTTGGGGTAGTCATCAGGAAAATTGCAGGCCACGGTTTTGCTGTCACCCACCTTCATGCCCACAACGCCTTCGATGAAGCCGGGGATCATGCGGCCGTGCTCGAGATCCACATCCATCGACTCGGAGCTGCCACCTTCAATCTCGCTGCCGTCGTCGCTGTAGGTGCCTTTAAAACCCACCACAGCGATGTCGCCTTCTGCAGCCTTGCGGCCCTCCACTGGCACCACGGTGGCGAGCTGTCGACGCGACTGCTCGAGCATTTCATCCACTTTTGAGGCATCGAAGCTGACGCTTTCCGCTTCCGCTTTCAGCCCCTTGGTGGTTTTCAGGGTTGGAGTGGGAGCAACATCGGCTTCAAAGGTGACCGAGAGGGGCTTTCCAGGCTCAAAGGACTCCAGCAAGGCTTCGTAGCCGCCATCAACTTCGGGTTGGCCAAGGGCTTCAATCGTTTCCTGCTTGATGGTGTCCCGCCAGATGCCGTCCACGAGGTTCTCGAGCGCTGTGGCGCGAATGCGCAGTCCGCCCAGTTGTTGCACGAGAACGGAGCGAGGCACCTTGCCTTTGCGGAATCCAGGCAGATTCACGCTGCGGCTCAGCTGTGAGATCGCCGCTTCGTAACTGGCCTTGCAGCGTTCGGCAGGAATCGCTACCTCAACGGCCAGACGGCTGCCTGGGCGGGCTGTGGAGGTGACCTTCAGGCTGGCGGCACTCATCGGCGAGGTTTAAGAGCAGACCCAACACCTTAATTAAGTGCGAGACCTTTGCCATCCGCGTAAGGTGGTTGGATCGCTATAGCAACTCCCTGAGACGTCACGACGTCATTACAAAGTCAGGGATCGATGCATTGAGTGGCATGTAGCCACGGCTAACACCAGATTTCGTTCCAGTTTTCATTCGTTTGATTTCCGCCGCGCCATTTCCCAACCGACCACTCACCGTTGCGGTGCTGGGTGCCAGTGGTGCCGTGGGTCAAGAGCTTCTTCAGCTTCTTGAAGAACGGAATTTTCCGGTCTCTGAACTGCGTCTTCTAGCGTCCGCTCGGTCTGCTGGCAGTCGCTGCTCGTGGAAGGGGCAGGAGCTCGTAGTCCAAGAGACCACAGCCAAAGCCTTCGAGGGCGTTGATTTGGTGCTTGCCTCGGCAGGCGGCTCGGTGTCTAAGGCTTGGCGCGACGCCATCGTGGCGTCGGGAGCCGTGATGGTGGACAACTCGAGCGCGTTTCGGATGGAAGACGGCGTGCCTCTTGTGGTTCCCGAGGTGAATCCAAGTGCAGCGCATCAGCATCAAGGCGTGATCGCGAATCCCAACTGCACCACCATTCTGTTGAGCTTGGCGTTGGCGCCGCTGGCGTCGCGCCGACCCCTGCGTCGCGTGGTGGTGAGCACCTATCAATCGGCGAGTGGTGCCGGTGCCCGGGCCATGGATGAGCTTCGCGATCTCTCCCGGGTGGTGCTGGATGGAGGCACCCCTACCAGTGAGGTGTTGCCCCATTCGCTTGCGTTCAATCTTTTTCTGCACAACTCCCCTCTGCAGCCCAATGGCTACTGCGAAGAGGAGCTGAAGATGGTGAATGAAACCCGCAAGATCATGGGGATCCCTGATTTGCGCTTTACAGCGACGTGCGTGCGGGTTCCTGTGTTGCGCGCTCACTCAGAAGCGGTCAATGTGGAATTCCATGAGCCGTTCTCTGTAGAGGAGGCCCGTTCACTGCTGGCTTCTGCCCCTGGTGTTGAGTTACTCGACGATTCCGCCCACAACCGCTTCCCCATGCCCACCGATGTAACCGGTCGAGATCCGGTGATGGTGGGGCGGATTCGTCAGGACATCAGTGAGCCGAACGCGCTCGAGTTTTGGCTATGTGGTGATCAGATTCGTAAAGGTGCCGCTCTGAACGCCATTCAAATCGCCGAATTGCTTCTTCCTTCTGTTTGACCTGTATGAGCACTGCTGCTGAACTTTCTCCCACTCCATTTGGCCGACTGTTGACGGCCATGGTGACCCCTTTCGATGCTGAGGGACGCGTGGATTTGGCCTTGGCAGGTCGTTTGGCTCGTCACCTTGTTGAGGAAGGTTCAGAGGGACTTGTGGTTTGTGGCACCACGGGTGAATCGCCAACCCTGAGCTGGCAGGAGCAAGTGAAGATGCTGGAGGCGGTTCGTCAAGCCGTTGGACCTGGCGTGAAGGTGCTTGCAGGCACGGGCAGTAACAGCACCAGTGAAGCGGTGAAGGCCACGCGAGAAGCGGCCGAGGCCGGCGCTGACGGTGCTCTCGTGGTTGTGCCCTACTACAACAAGCCTCCCCAAGATGGCTTGGAAGCGCATTTTCGAGCGATTGCAACGGCGGCTCCCGAGCTACCGCTGATGCTTTACAACGTGCCTGGACGGACTGGAACGAGCCTGGCTCCAGCGACGGCCGCTCAATTGATGGACTGCGCCAATGTGGTGAGCTTCAAGGCAGCCAGCGGTTCGATTGAAGAAATCACCGAGCTGCGCTTGGCCTGTGGACCTCGCCTCGCCGTCTATAGCGGTGATGACGGCTTGCTCTTGCCGATGTTGTCCGCTGGTGCTGTCGGCGTGGTGAGTGTGGCCAGCCATGTTGTTGGCAGGCGTTTGCGCCACATGATTGATGCCTTTCTCAGCGGTCAGAACGCTGTTGCCCTTGGTCAACACGAGCAGTTAACGCCGCTCTTCCAGGCCCTCTTTGCCACCTCCAACCCCATCCCTGTGAAAGCTGCACTCGAGCTGAGTGGATGGCCCGTCGGTGCTCCTCGTCTTCCCTTACTCCCCCTTAATTCAGCCATGCGCGATTCCTTAGCCGACCTTCTCACTGCCCTGCGTCAGACCTGACGCTCCGGCTGCCAATTGAGATTTTTCCCTTTTTTAAATTCCTTCGCGAGATCTATTGATGACATCCACTCTCTCTAAAACCAAGCAGGCCTGTCTCCGTGTGATTCCACTCGGTGGCTTGCATGAAATCGGCAAGAACACCTGCGTGTTCGAGTACGGCGATGACCTGATGCTGGTGGATGCCGGCTTGGCATTCCCCAGTGATGGCATGCATGGGGTGAATGTGGTGATGCCTGACACCAGCTTCCTGCGTGAAAACCAGAGCCGGATTCGGGGCATGATCGTGACCCACGGCCACGAAGATCACATCGGTGGCATCGCGCACCATCTCAAGAATTTCGATATCCCGGTGATTTATGGGCCGCGTCTGGCCCTATCCATGCTCACCGGAAAAATGGATGAGGCCGGTGTGACCGATCGCACCACCCTTCAAACGGTGGGTCCCAGAGACGTCGTGAAGGTGGGTCAGCACTTCTCGGTGGAGTTCATTCGCAACACCCACTCGATGGCCGACAGCTTTTCGCTGGCGATCACCACTCCGGTGGGCACTGTGATTTTCACCGGTGATTTCAAGTTTGATCACACCCCTGTGGATGGCGAGCACTTCGACTTGGCCCGGCTAGCCCATTACGGCGATCAGGGTGTGCTGTGCCTGTTTAGTGACTCCACCAATGCGGAGGTTCCTGGTTATTGCCCTCCTGAACGATCGGTGTTCCCCAACCTGGATCGCCACATCGCGGAAGCGGAAGGACGGGTGATCATCACCACGTTCGCCAGTTCGATTCATCGGGTGTCGATGATTCTTGAGCTGGCGCTTAAAAATGGCCGCAAGGTGGGTCTGCTTGGGCGTTCCATGCTCAACGTGATCGCGAAAGCCCGTGAACTCGGCTACATGCGTGCCCCGGACGAGCTGTTTGTGCCGATCAAACAGATCAATGATGTGCCCGATCGCGAGACGCTGTTGCTGATGACCGGAAGCCAGGGTGAGCCCCTCGCTGCTTTGAGCCGGATTTCACGGGGTGATCACCCTCAAGTGAAGGTGAAGACCTCAGACACGATCATCTTTTCTGCGAGCCCGATCCCGGGCAACACCATCTCCGTGGTGAACACGATCGATAAGTTGATGATCTTGGGCGCCAAGGTGGTCTACGGCAAAGGCGAAGGCATTCATGTGTCAGGCCATGGCTTCCAGGAAGATCAGAAGCTGATGTTGGCGCTCACCCGCCCGAAATATTTCGTGCCTGTGCATGGTGAGCACCGGATGTTGGTGAAGCATGCCCGCACTGGCCATTCCATGGGTGTGCCAGAAGACAACACGCTGATCATCAACAACGGCGATGTCGTTGAGCTCACTCCGGACTCCATGCGCAAAGGCGATCCTGTGAAAGCAGGCATCGAGCTGCTCGATCAGTCCCGCAATGGCATCGTTGATGCGCGCGTGCTGAAGGAGCGTCAACAGCTTGCCGTGGATGGCATCGTGACGATCCTGGCGGCGATCAGTACCGATGGGGCGATGGTGGCTCCGCCGCGGGTCAACTTGCGTGGTGTCGTGACCACCGCGGATGCGCGCAAGATGTCGCTGTGGACGGAACGCGAAATCAAGTGGGTGCTCGAAAATCGCTGGAAGCAGCTCTGCCGCAATGTGGAAGGCTCTTCTCCTGAAGTGGATTGGATGGGTGTTCAGCGCGAAGTGGAGGTGGGCCTAGGTCGGCGCATGCGCCGTGAGATGCAAGTGGAGCCCTTGATTCTTTGTCTGGTTCAGCCCGCACCTGGTGGCACACCGGTGTACAAGGGCCGCGCTGATGCAGAGCCTGACACCCGTCCGTCATCCCGCGGACGCGGTGGTCGTCATGGCGGTCCCGGCCGCGACAGTGGCAATGGCCATGTTCGGCGTGATCGCAATGCGGCACCGGCTCGGGTGGTGCCCTCCCGTGTGATTGGAACACCGGCCCCTGCAGCGGCAGGGTCAGCTCCAGCAGCAGCGACGCCAGCACCGGCTCCAGCTCCCGCGAAAGAGCCTGTTGCGGCGGCAGTGGTTGTAACCAGTGCTCCAGAGCCGGAGATGCCAGCTGGACGCACCCGTCGTCGTCGTTCAGCGGCGGCTTAGGGAACGCCAGGCCAAAGCCAATCGCTTCTTCAAGGGGAGCGATGTTGGCTGGTCGTCATCAGCGGTTTGTGCTGATGACGATCCAAGTTGGCGACTTTGCTTTAGGTGCACGCGCAGCAGTCCGGCCTCCAAGCGCTTGGGGTTGGAATCAAAGGCTCCTGCAAGCGATGGCGTTAAAGCCTGCGCTGGAGCTTCTTCCAAACTCACTGGCTGTTCAGATCGCTGTTGAGCGCTGTCCAGTTCCCTTGGCTGCGGCGCGTTTGTTTTCGTAGCCGCCTTCGTCTTTGTCTTCAGCCAGGGCATGGCCGTTTCGACTGGTTGAGCTGCTGGCGATTCAGCTGCTGGCTTCTCTGCTGCTGCGCGTTGATCTCCCGCCCCGGGCGTTGAGCTGGTGTTCAAAAAGGGATCACGGATGAGAGCGTCGCTGGCTGGCTGGCTCGATTGGTTTTGAAAGGGCACGGATGCCGGTTCTTCTTCAGCAGCAGGCGCCGACACCGCAACATCAATGACAGGTGAGCGCTCCAGGGATTCGTTGAGGCCTTGTTGAGCAAGTTCGCGCAGTGTGTCTGGCGGTTCGCTGGCGAGCACAAGCCGGTAAAACTCTGCGCTCTGGCCCACATCATCCTTTCCATAAAGGTGGATGTGGCCGAGCAACAGGGCCACAAAGGCTCTCCAGGCCAGGGTTGCGTCCCGTTCCGCCCCTGAGGCGGGAAGCGGCTCCAGTTTCCCCAGCAAGGGGCGCGCCAAGTCGTCGGCTTTGTCGAACTCACTGGCGCTGTAGGCCTGCTCAGCGGCGACGTATTGCTCCTGAAAATCAGCGTCCAAACGAGGTTGTCATGGCTTGTTCACCAGTTGTACTGAGTCGCGGGTCCATTGCAGAGTCTTGTGCCCTGGCAAAGAGCGGCTCCCGGGGGGGCGACCAGGGCCAATGGCCCAACTCAGGGTGTCAAGTTGGCTGGCGGAGAGGCTGCCAACGTCTTGTTGTTGCAACCAATGATGGAGCAAGAGCCGACGGCTGGCTTCTGGCAACACCTTGAGGGCGTTGCGTTTCAGGCCGCATTCACAACGCAGCTGTTCAAGGGCCAATGTGGCGAGGGTGCGTTGGCTGTCCTCCACTTGAGAGACCCGCTCGCTGAGCTCGGCCATCCGTTGACTGCAGCCGGGATGCAACTCTTCCAAGACAGGTAGTACCTCGTTGCGAATGCGGTTACGGCTGAAGGCCGGATTGGCATTTGACGGATCCAGCCAAATGGGCAATTGCAAGTCCTCACAGATTTGGGCGGTGTCGTTTCGGCTGAAGCTCAGCAGGGGACGCACCAGCCGTGGGCCGCTGGGGTCGTTGATCTGAAGGGGCCTGATGGCCCGCAAGCTGCCAAGGCCGGCTAGATCGGTGCCTCGTGCCAACTGCAGCATCAAGGTTTCAGCCCGGTCGCTCGCCGTGTGAGCGGTCAGAACCGTGAGGCAGCACAGCTGTTGGCTCAGGGCGGCAAGTTCTTGGTAACGCCAAGCGCGGGCGCTGGCCTCTGTTTGCGTGTTGTTCTTTGTGTTGCGGCTGATCTGAAGATCCAGCTCCTGGCCTTGGCACCATGCCTTGAGTTCGGAGGCCATGGTTGCTGATTGATCGTGCCAACCATGGTCGCCGTGCCATAGCTGCAAGTGCCAATGGTGCAGATGCTGAAGCCCGAGGAGCAGGCCGAGTAAGGCCATCGAGTCCTGACCGCCGGAGAGGGCAATCAGCAAGGTTGTCCCATCTGGCAGCAGCGTTGGCTGCCTCAGCAGTTGGCGGTGAAGCCTGTCGTGCCAAGCCAACCAGGATGAGCAGGCAGCCATGGTGTGGCCAGCGCGTGAAACAACTGAGAATTGATCTTGCCCGTTCTCAGGCGGGATCACACGCGCGGTGTGAGAATGAAGCAACCTGATTTCGCTGGGATGTCCCGCCTTTCTCTGCTGCCCGCTGAGCTCCGCCGCAGCCTGGAGCAGCGTTGCGCACTCAAGGTGATCGCCGGTTTGATGAACTTCGATCCAGCCAAGGTGGCGATGGTGGCGGCTGCCGCTGGTCGCGGTGGTGCCGATTTGATTGATGTGGCCTGTGATGCGGAGCTGGTCAAACTGGCGATCGAGGCCTCCGCTGGCGTGCCTGTGTGTGTGTCTGCGGTGGATCCCGAGCTGTTTCCTGCCGCTGTGGCTGCTGGTGCGGCCATGGTGGAGATTGGCAATTACGACGCCTTCTATCCCCAAGGCCGCATTTTTGATGCCGCTGAAGTGCTGGCGATCACCCGCCGAACTCGCGAGCTGCTTCCCGATGTGGTGATGAGCGTGACCGTGCCCCATGTGCTGCCGTTGGATCAGCAAGAGCAGTTGGCTGTGGATTTGGTGGCAGCTGGTGCTGATCTGATCCAAACCGAGGGTGGCACCAGCGCCAAGCCGTTCAGCGCTGGCAGCCTTGGTTTGATTGAGAAAGCAGCTCCCACCTTGGCCGCCTCCCACAGCATTAGTGCTGCGTTGCATCAAGCCGAGTGCGCTGTGCCCGTGCTCTGCGCCTCTGGATTGTCTGCCGTCACCGTGCCGATGGCGATTGCTTCCGGTGCTGCTGGCGTGGGAGTGGGCTCGGCCGTGAATCGCCTCAATGATGAGCTGGCGATGACCGCGGTGGTGCGCGGGCTCCGCGAGGCTTTGGCTCGTCCAGTGATCAGCCGCGTCTGATTGCGGTTGCATCCGTTCCATCCATCCAGCGATCTGGTTTTTGGCAGTGGTGTTTGGGCAGTGGTGCCCCTGCTGCCTGGATCAGGCGTTTTTTTGGGCAGGTTCTCCAAAGATTCCTAGCTTGCGATCAGAGCTGCTTGGACTGTGATGGGAACGCTTGGCTGGTTGCTGCAGTGGCCGATTCGGGCCCTTGTATTGCTTGTCGTGGCAGCGCTTCCGCTCGGAGTGGAACTGGCCAGCTTCGGGACGGCCCTATGGGCAGCGGTGTTGATTGGCTTGTTGGGCACGCTGCTGATCCTGCCGCTCAAAGTGGTGATGGGCCCGGTTTGGGCCATTACCTCGCTCGGTGGGTTGATTTCGCCAGTTTCGTTCCTGTTCAACTGGATCATCACGGTCATCCTGTTTGGTTTGGCCGCTTGGCTGATTCAGGGCTTTCGCCTTAAAAACGGTCTGATCAGTGCGATCCTTGGAGCAGTTGTCTACAGCGTGATCAGTGCTGTGGTGTTGCGTGCCCTTGGCATCGCTGATGTGGACTTCACCAGGGCCGCCTTGATCGGATCGTTGGCCTGATCCATCGGCTGGTTTGTGGTCCTTGGGTTGGTTTCAGCTGCGGCGGATACTCCGTTCGCTGATCAATCGCCGTAGCCTGACCAGCCTTCCTTCAGGCTTCAGGCCACCGGACCATGCCCGCCTACGAGCTATCGGCGCCTTACACCCCCAAGGGAGATCAACCCACGGCGATCGCCAAATTGGTGGAGGGTGTCAATGGTGGCGAGCGTTATCAAACGCTTTTGGGTGCGACAGGTACGGGCAAGACGTTCACGATGGCCAACGTGATCGCCCAAACCGGACGTCCGGCCTTGGTGTTGGCCCATAACAAAACGTTGGCGGCCCAGCTTTGCAATGAGCTCCGGGAGTTCTTTCCGCACAATGCTGTGGAATATTTTATCTCCTATTACGACTACTACCAACCGGAAGCCTATGTTCCGGTGAGTGATACTTATATCGCTAAAACAGCATCGATTAACGAAGAAATCGACATGCTGCGTCACTCTGCGACGCGGTCTCTATTTGAACGTCGCGACGTGATTGTGGTGGCTTCGATTAGTTGTATTTACGGGCTAGGAATTCCAAGCGAATATCTCAAGGCGGCGGTGCCGTTCAAGGTGGGAGAAAACTTAGATTTACGCGGATCGTTGCGCGATTTGGTGAACAACCAGTACAGCCGCAACGACACGGAAGCTGGCCGTGGACGTTTTCGCGTGAAAGGAGATGTGCTTGAAATCGGACCGGCCTATGACGACCGCTTGGTGCGGATTGAATTGTTTGGTGATGAGGTAGAGGCGATTCGCTATGTGGACCCCACCACCGGTGAAATTCTGCAAAGCTTGGAGGCTATTAGCATTTATCCGGCCAAGCACTTTGTGACACCAAAAGAGCGTTTGAATGATGCTGTGAAGGCGATTCGTGGTGAGCTCAAAGAGCGATTGGAGTTTTTAAATGGAGAAGGCAAATTGCTCGAGGCTCAACGCTTAGAACAACGCGCCACCTATGACCTGGAGATGTTGCAACAAATCGGGTATTGCAATGGAGTGGAGAACTACGCCCGTCATTTGGCTGGTCGTGAGCCTGGTTCCGCACCCGAATGCCTGATTGATTACTTCCCAGACGATTGGTTGTTGATCGTGGATGAAAGCCACGTGACCTGCTCCCAACTTCTTGCGATGTACAACGGCGACCAGGCCCGCAAAAAGGTGCTGATCGACCATGGCTTCCGTTTGCCGAGTGCGGCGGACAATCGGCCCCTGAAATCGGAGGAGTTTTGGGGCAAGGCCAAGCAGACCGTATTCGTGAGTGCCACCCCGGGAAACTGGGAGATGGAGGTCAGTGATGGCCAAGTTGCTGAACAGGTGATCCGCCCCACGGGTGTGCTGGACCCGATCGTGGAGGTGCGGCCTACCACTGGACAAGTGGATGACTTGCTCGGTGAGATTCGTGAGCGTGCGTCCAAGAAGCAGCGGGTGCTGGTGACCACGCTCACCAAGCGGATGGCGGAAGACCTGACGGATTATTTGGCTGAAAATAAAGTTCGCGTGCGCTATTTGCACTCCGAGATTCACTCGATTGAACGGATCGAGATCATTCAGGATCTACGCCTCGGTGAATACGACGTGCTCGTTGGCGTGAACTTGCTCCGGGAAGGATTGGATCTCCCCGAAGTGTCGCTGGTGGCGATTCTTGATGCGGATAAGGAAGGTTTCCTGCGGGCTCAGCGCTCCTTGATTCAAACGATCGGCCGTGCCGCACGGCATGTGGAAGGCAAAGCCTTGCTGTACGCCGAGAACATGACCGACTCCATGGCCAAGGCGATTGAAGAAACCGAGCGCCGCCGCACCATTCAGCACACTTACAACGAAAAGCACGGGATTACGCCCACCGCTGCAGGCAAGAAAGCCAGCAATTCCATTCTCAGTTTTCTTGAGTTGTCACGGAAGCTCAAAGCTGATGGCCCTGATGCCGACTTGGTCAAGGTGGCTGGAAAGGCTGTTCAAGCCTTAGAGGAAGACAGTGATGGCTTGGCTCTCGATGCCCTGCCTGAGCTGATTGATCAACTCGAGCTGAAGATGAAGGAGTCAGCCAAGAAGCTCGACTTCGAGGAGGCGGCCAACCTGCGGGATCGGATCAAGAAGTTGCGCCAGAAGTTGGTTCGGCAGTAACAAGAGCTTGTAATTACTTGGTTGACCTCTGCAAAAGAACGACCATCTAGATTGATTTGTTTTTTGCGTATAGAGCCTTTTTGCGCCCCTGTCTCTAAAGTATTGTTATCGGAATCCTTGGTAATTTATTGATCAAGTTGTGTTGGATCGCTTTGTGCGACTGATTTTGAGACATCTCAATGATTGATTTTGTTCTGAACTGGGATTGTCTTGACTTAGCCTGCTCGTTTGGCTTATCTTGATAAAAATGAGATTATAAGTGCAATGAAAGAGCCCTGCCTCCTTTTTTTGCACGGCAATTTCCCGGGCCAGTTTTTGGATATTGCTCCATTTCTTGCTGCAAAGCTTGCCGCAAGAGTCGTTTTTCTTACTATGTCTGACAACCCGCAAGGGATACATTTACCTGGGGTTGAATATCAGCGCTTTGAACGGCATCGCGAATCCGGAAAGGAGACGCATCATTATTTGAAATCAGTAGAGGCTGCTGTGCTCAATGGGCAGGCCGTTGTGCGTCAGTTAATCACCCTTCGCTCTCAGGGGTTTGTGCCTGATGTTGTGGTGTCGCATTGTGGATTTGGTTATGCTGCCTACGTTAAAAATATTTTTCCCGAGTCCAAGTTAATCTCTTATGTCGAATGGTATTTTACTGATAAAAATGCATCCTGTCTGAATCCAGATATATCAGTCGATGAGCTGATGCGCCTCAATGCTTTTAATATTCCATGCCAGCAAGAGTCTTTGCAAGCCGATGTTTTGGTCTGTCCAACGCGATGGCAGGCGAGTCAATTCCCTGTGGAATTGCAAAGCAAAATTCAATGTATCTTTGATGGAGTTTCTACAACCCTTTTCCCAGAAGGCTCCTGCAGGGAGCCTTTAGAGATCGTTGGTCGAGATAGCTCTTCTCCGCTGATCATTGATCCCGAAGCGCTACTGCTCACTTATGGAACGCGAGGAATGGAGCCGCTTCGTGGGTTTTCCGAGTTCATGCGAGCGGCTTCTGTAGCGATGGAGGCCTTTAAGGATCTTCAGGTTGTCGTATTTGGTGCAGATCGTGTTGCTTATGGAATGACGGCTGATAAGTGTTCTCATCCGTCTGGGAGTTGGAAGGATCAGATGCTGCAGGAATTGATGGGTAGCCTTGATTTGGATAGGCTGCACTTTACGGGTTTGATTAATTATGGAATCCTCTCTAAGCTGTTTCGAAGATCTGACTTGCACTGTTATTTCACCAGGCCTTATGTGGTGAGTTGGGGTGTATTTCAAGCGGCAGCATCTGGATCCCCTCTGCTAATGAATCAATTTCCAGGGGTGGAAGAAGTTTTGGAGGGGCCGCCTGAATTCCCTTATGTGGATCTTGACTCTCAGCAATCAGTGAATCAAGGGGTTGTCAATGCATTAGAAAAAGTTCGCTCTCTTGGCAATGCGCGTGATCATGGCTCAAGGCTATCTTTGGGTTTGGATTCCAGTTCTTGTTTGATGCAATGGTTGCATTTAATCAATGAATTGTTGAGCCAATAATTGATTGCAGCTAGGCCTTCTCTCTGGCGGCTTCAAGCGGAGACTCTGTGCCCTGCGCTTGATGGCATTCAGTTCCGCCGAGTTGGAACCCGGCATGCACGGCTTCAAGGGCTTTGATGCCATCGGCTTCGGCCACCACGCAACTGGTGCGGATTTCGCTGGTGGCGATCAATTCAATGTTCACGCCCGCTTCGGCAAGGAAGCGGAACATGCGTCCTGCCGTTCCTGCGGTGGCAGGCATCCCAGCACCAATCGCGCTGACGCGGGCAATCGCAGGACCATCCTCGAGTACGGCACCTGGCCATTGGGCCAAGAGCGGAGCAAGCGCTTGATCAGAGGCTGCCCGGTCTTCCCGTTTCACGATGAAGCTGATGTCACGGCTGCCATCGCTGTGCTGCCGTTCGGATTGGACGATCGCATCAAGGCTGATGCCAGCATCCGCGAGCGCTGAACAGAGGGATCCTGCCATTCCTGGTCGGTCAGGCACGTGGCGCACGCTCAGTTGCGCCTGATCGCGATCCAGGGCGACGCCCCTCACCTCGGGTTCTCCTTCCCCGCTGACAGGAGGGTTGATGTGTTGCTGCTCTGGGCTGAGCTCAAAGGCCTGTTGCGCAGCTTGCAAGGCTTTGCTTCCCATCGAGGCATCCACCACGCAGCTCACCTTCACCTCGCTGGTGGCGATCAAACGCAGGTTGATGCCCTCCCTCGAGAGCGTGTCGAATAAGCCAGCGGCAATGCCAGGGCGGCCCATGATCCCAGCGCCCCTGATGCTCAGCTTGCTCATGCCTCCGTTAGAGCTGAGGTTGCCGCCGAGGCTGTCCACCAGCGTGGTGCAGATGCTGCGGGCCTGGTCGAGATCGGCGTCCGCCACGGTGAAGGTGATGTCGTTGCTGCTGCCCTCATGGGTGGCCTGAATGATCAGATCCACGTTCACTCCGCCTGCAGACAGGCTTTCGAACAGGCGGGCAGCCACCCCTGGCTGATCAGGGACGTGGGAAAGGGCCAGCACGGCTTGATCTTCGAGGAGCTCCACGCCGTCCACAGGACGACCCAGTTCCAACCCTTCGCGGCCGATCGGTCTGGCATTGCGGCTGGTGAGCGTGGTGCCTGGTGCATCACTCCAGCTGGAGCGCACCACCATCTTCACGCCGTAGTTGCGGGCGATTTCCACGGCACGGGGGTGGAGCACCGCCGCCCCCAGACTGGCCAGTTCGAGCATTTCATCGCAGCTCACTTGCGGCATCAGTTGGGCATTGGCCACCTTGCGCGGATCGGTGGTCAGCACCCCTGGTACATCGGTGAAGATCTCGCAGGCATCGGCACCCAGGGCTGCGGCTAGGGCCACGGCTGACGTGTCAGAACCGCCGCGGCCCAAGGTGGTGATTTCGGCGGTGCCGCCACGGCTGAGGCTGGTGCCTTGGAAGCCAGCAACGACCACCACTTGCCCTTCTGCAAGCCGGTCGCGCAGCCGGTCGGTGCGCACATCGAGGATGCGGGCCCGGCCATGGGCGGATTCGGTCACGATCCCCACTTGGGCTCCAGTCATCGAAACCGCTGGCACGCCCAATTCATGCAGGGCCATCGAGAGCAGGGCGATCGAGACCTGTTCGCCGGTGGAGAGCAACATGTCCATCTCCCGCTGCGGGGGGGCGGCGCTGATCGCTTTGGCCTTGGCGGTGAGCTCGTCGGTGGTGTGGCCCATGGCCGACACCACAATCACCAGATCATTGCCCTCTTCTTTGCAGTCGGCGATGCGCCGGGCGACGGCCTGCAGGCGTTCCACGCTGCCGACGGACGTGCCGCCGAACTTCTGCACCAGCAGGGCCATCAACGCCGTCCAATTGGACTTTGATTATTTCAGCTCATCTGAGTTGGGCTCAGCCGAGGAGGCCATCGCGAAAAGCATCACCAGGTTGTGCGCCGCGTTTGAGGGCTGCTTCCACGTTCAGCAATCGACCCAGCAAGCTCAGGCAGCGCTGCGAGCTGCGGCCCTGCAATTGCTTGCGCATCACGTAGATCCGCTTTGGATTGCCGATGCCGGCGGCTTTGGCAATCACGGCCACATCACGCTCTCCCTGTTGTTCCAGCAGCAACACCCAAAGCCAGCCACGGATTTGTCCGGTGAGGGTGGCAACGATGCGCAGGGCGGGTTCACCCGCATCGATCAGGGCGTCCAGGAGTCCGATGGCACCGCCGGCATCGCCTTCCAGTAAGGCATCGCCCACGGCTAAGGCATTGGTGGCTTGGCCTTCAATCAGGCTCTGCACGGCTTCAGCGCTGATGCGCTCGTGCCCATGGCTTTCGGCGTGGAGCGCCAGTTTTTGGATCTCCATGCTGAGGCGTGCGCTGTCATTGCCGATGGCATCAACGAGGGCGGACACGGCTTCCGCTTCCATGCTCACGTTGAGATCCGCGGCTGTGCGCTCCACCAGTTGGCGTTGGCCGGCCCCATCCCAGATCGCTGGGAGTTGAAATGTTTGTTCGCTGGCGAGCCCCTGCTTGATCCGTTTCTGCAGAGCCTTCGTGGTGCGTAAGCGTCCGTCTGGCTTGGCTGGGTTGGTGAGCACCAGTTGGGTGCTGTCTGGGATCAGCTCGAGGGCCGCTTCAAAGCGATCGGCCAGTTCGCTTGGACAGGCATTGCAGAAGGGCGAGCGTTGCAGCAACACCACGCGCATGCCTGCGCCAAAGGGAGGGGTTCGGGCTTCCTCAAGGGCCTGTTGCGCTTGGCCGGCTTCGCTGCCATCGAGGCGGCTGAGGTTGATGCTGCTCCAGGTGGGGTCAATCGCCTCCTCGATCAGGGCTGTAACGGCACGGTCGCGGGCCGCACTGTCGTCCCCCCAAAGCAGATGGATTGGCATGGAGAGGCGGGGGGCTCAAGGGGCGGCTTTGGGTCGATGATGCCGGAGTTGCGTCTGGATTTCTCTGAACCGCGATCATCCAATCTTTACTGAAAGCATTCGCCGGATTCGGGCTCTGCTGGGAGAGACCGGTCTGGACCCCCTGCCGCAAGACGTGCTGGAACGGCTGGTGCACAGCAGTGGGGATCCCTCCCTGGCGGCCCTCCTGCAGTTCAGCCCCGGTGCCTGCGAGGCAGGACGGCAGGCTCTGCAGCGAGGTGCCGTGATCCTCACGGACACGGCGATGGCGGCTGCGGCGGTGAGGCCGATGGCGGCACGGACCGCGGGCAATCAGGTGCGCTGCCTGCTCGATTGGGCCCCGGCTCAGTCACCGCAGGGATCCACCCGCTCGGCGGCGGCGATGGCCCGCGCTTGGCCGGAGCTGATTCAGGCCGCTGAGGTGGCAGGTCAGCCCTTGCCGCTGGTGCTCATTGGCAGTGCTCCAACGGCCTTGGAGCAACTCCTGGATCAACTGGAGGCGGGAGCAGCCGCTCCCAGCCTGGTGATTGGAATGCCGGTGGGGTTTGTGGGTGTTCCGGAGAGCAAGCGCCGCTTGGCGCAGACCTCCCTGGAGCAGATCCGCTTGGACGGCACCCGGGGCGGGGCAGGTTTGGTGGCCGCAGCCGTGAATGCGTTGCTGCGTCAGGTGGCGAGTTGATCCAACACCTGGCGTGCGCGCTGCACCACGCTGGCGGGAACCCCTGCTAAGCGAGCGGCTTCGATGCCGTAGCTGCGGCTGGCGCCACCAGCCGCGACGCGATGCAGGAACACCAGATCGCTGCCGGTTTCTTCCACCAGCACCTGGCAGTTGGCCACGTTGGTGCGTTCCCCGGCCAGGGCATTCAGCTCGTGATAGTGGGTGGCAAACACCGTGCGGGCCTGGAGATCGCCGGCCAGATGTTCGCTGACGGCCCAGGCGATCGAGAGTCCATCAAAGGTGGCGGTCCCCCGGCCGATTTCGTCGAGGAGGACGAGCGAGCGCTCGCTGGCGTGATGCAGGATGTTGGCGGTTTCCGCCATCTCCACCATGAAGGTGGATTGGCCAGCGGCGAGGTCATCCACAGCGCCAACGCGCGTGAAGATGCGATCGGCGATTCCGATCCGTGCCGCCTGGGCCGGGACCCAACTGCCGATCTGGGCCAACAGCTGGATCAGGCCGATCTGGCGCAAATAGCAGCTCTTGCCGCTGGCATTGGGTCCGGTGAGGACCACTAAATCAATGCCTGTTCCTAAGTCGCTGTCGTTCGGGGTGAAGGCGTCTTCCACCAGCAATTGTTCGACCACCGGATGACGGCCCTGTTCGATCACCAGGCTGCGATCCGCTGTGATCTCAGGAGCACACCAGCCTCCCGTGGCAGCGACCTCCGCCAGGCTGGTGAGCGCATCCAGGCCTGCGATCGCCCGTGCGGACCGGCGGATGGCTTCTGCGTGATCGCCGATTTGCCCTCGCAATTCACAGAACAGTTCGTATTCGCGTTGGGCGGCACGGGCACGCATCTGAAAGATCTGCCCCTCCCTTGCTTTGAGGTCCGGGGTGATGAAGCGTTCCTCATTCGCCAGGGTTTGGCGGCGGATCCAGTGGTCTGGCACGGCGCCTGAGCGGGCCCGGCTTACCGATAGGAAATAGCCAAAGGTGCGGTGATATTGCAGTTTGAGGTTGCTGTTGTTGCTGCGCTGACGTTCGAGTTGCTCCTGTTCCGCGAGCCAGTTTTCCTGGTCATCGAGCTGATTGCGCAAGCCATCTAAGAGGGGATCGACCCCGTCGTGGATCAGTCCTCCCTCGCTGAGACTCAGGGGTGGGCTCTCGATCAGTTGATGGCGGATGCTCGCCCCGAGCGCCGCAAGGGCTGGATCCGGTTCCAGCACGTCTGAGAGCCAAGCGGGGCCGCCGTGGAGCTGACTGGCAATCAGGTTCGCGAGCTGGGGGAGGCGCTCTAAGCCGTCGGCGATCGCCACGAGGTCTCGGGCACCGGCATGGCCTGCACCGGCGCGTCCGGCCAGTCGTTCCAGGTCACCCATGGGCCGCAACAAGCGTCGCAAGGCTTGCCTTAACGGCCGCTTGCCCACCAATTGGCTCACGCTTGCCTGACGGGTCTGAATGCTGGAGGGGTCCATCAGTGGGGCCTCAATCCAGCGGCGCAGGCAACGCGCGCCCATGGCGGTGAGGGTGCGATCGATCGCCCAGAGCAGCGAGCCCTGGAATTGGTTGTCTCGCTGGGTGGCGGTGAGTTCGAGGTTGCGACGGGTTTGGGCATCCAGCACCAGCGCGTCTCCCGGGAAGCAGGTGATCGGTCGCTCCAAGGGTGGAGGTGTGATGCCCTCCTCGTCTAAGGGGCAGGTCTCGCCCAAATAGGCGAGCAGTCCGCCGGCGGCGCGCATGGCGAGGGGAACGTTTTGCAGCCCTAAACCGTCGAGGGTTTGCAACCGGAACCGCTCCAAGAGCAGCGCTTCTGCTTCCGGTTGGCTGAAGGCTGTGTTGCCGAGTGCGCAGCGTTGCAAGCGTTCTGGACACCAGCTGGGTGCAGAGCTGTCATGGCTGTGGTGGATCAGTTCCGCTGGATCGAGCCGCGCCAGTTCTTGATGCAGCGCAGCGCTGTTGTCCTGTTCGCGGACTAAGAATTCGCCCGTGCTCACATCGGCGCAGGCCAGCCCCCAGCGGAAGGGCTGCCGGCCTTGCGCAGGCTCAACCACCACCGCCGCCAGCCAGTTGTTGCGGCGAGCGCTGAGCAGGCCTTCCTCCAGAACGGTGCCTGGGGTCAGCACCCTGGTGATGTCACGGCGCAGCAAGGTTCCTTTGGCAGACCCACTGGCAGGGGCCGCTTCCAGTTGGTCGCACAGCGCCACGCTGAGGCCGCGGCGAATCAGTTCCGAGCAGTACCTCTCGGCGGCGTGATGGGGAATGCCAGCCATGGGCACGCGACCAATCTGTTTCCCTGCCTCCTTCCCCGTGAGGGTGAGCTCGAGCAGGCGCGAGAGCTGGATGGCGTCTTCAAAAAAGCACTCAAAGAAATCGCCGAGCCGATACAGCAACACCCGCTCGGGATGGGCGGCTTTGAGTTCCACGTAGTGGCGGAGCATCGGGGTGAGTTGCTCCGGGGTGACCTGGCTGTGGTGCGACCAGGGCGGCAGATCGTCATCGGAGTGTGCGGCCTCGCTTTGGCTGTTCGCTGAGGGCTCGGAATGCTGTTGTTGGTCTTGCCGCTGCAGTTGATTATGAAGTTGGCGTTGTCGGGGGCGCTGCTTGGCGTCTTGCGTGAGCTCGAGATCATCGAGCTGTTCGGACGCACGTTGCTTGTCCTGCCCCTTGATGGGCGCCGACCTGGCCGGTTCCGCATCCCCAAAAAGGTTGCCCTGCAGGGCCAAGTCCGGGTGGGGCACGGGTGGCGTAGCGATCAGCGGATCGTAAGACTCACAGCCCCAAAAGATGTTGCCTGTAGATCACCACAAGCTGTGAAGGTTGATTCCAAGGTGGGTCAGGGTTCCTGGTGCATGTGAGAATCTTTGGCACCGACCCGGCGTCGACCAAACTCCATGCAGATCCTCAACACCCTCACCGTGCTGGCCCTGGTGGTGATGTCGTTTGCCCTCATCGTGGCCGTTCCTGTGCTGTATGCCTCGAATGAGGACAGCGGACGTTCCAATCGCTTGATTTTGCTGGGTGGGATCGCCTGGGTGGCCCTGGTGCTGCTCAACTGGGGCGTGAGCTATTTCGTGGTCTGAAGACCACTTCGGATCGGGTCACGTCTTGATGGGAGCATGGACACACTTGCTCCTGCCTTTTCATGGCCACGTTTGAAGGACGTTTCACTGATTTAGGCCAGGTTCGTATCGCCGTTGTGGTGGCTCGTTTCAACGATTTGGTGACGGCAAAGCTTCTCAGTGGTTGCTTGGATTGCCTCTCCCGTCATGGCGTTGATACGACGGCTGACAGCAGTCAGTTGGACGTGGCCTGGGTGCCTGGATCGTTTGAACTGCCTCTGGTGGCCCAAAATCTGGCCCGTAGTGGTCGCTACCAGGTGGTGATCACTCTCGGTGCCGTGATTCGCGGTGACACCCCCCATTTCGATGTGGTGGTCGCGGAGGCCAGCAAGGGGATTGCGGCTGTGGCGCGTGACACCGGCGTTCCTGTGATCTTTGGGGTTCTCACCACCGACACGATGCAGCAGGCCCTGGAGCGTGCGGGGATCAAGAGCAATCTTGGCTGGAGCTATGGATTGGAGGCTTTGGAGATGGCTTCCTTGATGCAGGCATTGCCAGGGCATTGACCAACGGCCCCTTTGTGTTGCATGCTGCCCAGGTCGTAATGAACCCAGCGTTCAGACGGCTTTGCGGATGTAGCTCAGTGGTAGAGCATCTCCTTGCCAAGGAGAGGGTCGAGAGTTCGAATCTCTTCATCCGCTTGATTGTTATCGGAATCACCTCGCTGGATGAGCAGGGTTGGCTGATGAATTTTTGCTTAGTAGATGCCTAAAGGGCGTGGCTACCTTTTTGAGAGCTGTCTGCCTTGGCCTTCCGTGAATTCAGCCTTACCACTGCAGCCTTCGTTCTCTCACCTCGGGTTGTATGTGAAAAGCCTGCCTGTGATGGAGCGCTTTTATTGCGATGTTCTGGGGTTTTACGTCACGGATCGCCTGGGGAATGGTGATCAGGAGATGCTGTTCCTCTCCCGTTCCTTGCTGGAGCACCATCAAGTTGTGCTCGCTCCGGGTCGTGCTGAAACCAGTGCCTCAACGATCAACCAGATCTCGTTCGAAATTGAGACTCTGCCCAAGCTCATCGACGCCTTTCATGCGCTTACGGACTACGGCGTCGCCGGCATGCAGGCCATGAACCATGGCGGGAGTTGGTCGTTGTATGTCCCAGACCCTGAAGGCAACACGATTGAGCTGTTTGTGCGAACCGAGTGGTATGTCCCTCCCCATGCCACAACAGATCTCGATCTGGGTCAGCCGGAAGCTCTGATCCGTGAGCAAACGGAGTGCCTAGCGAAGCAAACACCAGGTTCCCAGACCTGGCAGGAGTGGCGTCAAGACTTTCAAAAGCGTATGAACCTTGAGGTTTAAAGAGTTCTCCATCCTTTGGAGGGTTGCTTGGCTTGAGAATTGAGAGGCTTCTTGATCAAAGCATGCAATCGAGTGGTGAATTGGTGCGGCTTTTAGTCTCTTTTCTCGAAGATTTGACAGCGGCTAGTTCGATTTCTCTGTGTTGATTTCGCTCTTGCTATTTGTTTTTTCGACAAAGAATTGATTGTTTCGGGCTCATTGCTTTCGAATCAGTAATTGCTGAGGGCTGGCGGGTTCAAACCCCAGCTGTTGGTAGAACCCGGAACTGTTGGTGGTCATCAAATACACCCGCTCGGTGTTGCGAATCGCTTTCGTGCTGAGCAGGGCCTCCACCACCCTCCGGCCGAGACCGCGGCCTTGAAGGTCTCCGGCAACCACGACATCCCAAAGCACGGCCCGGTGGATTCCATCGCTGGTGGCCCGACCGAACCCCACCATTCGCTTGCCGCGCCAGAGGCTCACCGCAACGGTGCTGCCCGCCAGCATCCGTTTGAGATCAGCGGTGCTGCGCTGTTCGGCCCAGAACGCATGTTTATGCAGCAGGCGCCGCAGCTTGAGCAGGCCGCGGCTTGGCTTGAGACCAGGGCCGAGTCCAAACCAGCGCAGGCCTGGGGCGCCGGGAGCATGTTCCACCAACTGGATCCGGGCCATAGCGCTGCAGATTGCCCCCCATCATCCGCCTTGGGGTTCGCGATAGCCCCGTGTTGGAATAACTCCAGTGGTCACGGTGAGATCCATGCCGCGCAAGGGAATCATTCTTGCTGGAGGCAGCGGCACCCGACTGGCCCCCCTGACCTCGGCGGTTAGCAAACAGTTGCTTCCGGTGTATGACAAGCCGATGATTCACTACCCGCTGAGCACCTTGATGCTGAGCGGAATCCGTGAGGTGCTGATCATCACCACCCCCCATGATCAAGCCGCGTTTGAGCGGCTGTTGGGGGATGGCTCCGCTTGGGGGATGACGATTCGCTATGCCATTCAGGTCAGTCCGGATGGCCTGGCTCAGGCATTTTTGATCGGCGCTGAATTTTTGGCTGGCGCCCCTGCTGCCCTGGTGCTGGGGGACAACCTTTTCCATGGCCATGAATTGATTCCCCAGTTGCGGTCCGCCGCCGCCCAGGCCAGTGGCGGCACCGTGTTTGCCTACCCCGTCAGTGATCCAGAGCGCTATGGCGTGGTGGAGTTTGATGCCAACGGTTGTGCCTTGCGCATTGAAGAAAAGCCGAAACAACCGCGCAGTCGCTACGCCGTGACCGGGCTCTATTTCTATGACGCTTCCGTGGTGGAGCGTGCCCGGTTGGTCCAACCTTCAGCGCGTGGGGAGCTGGAGATCACCAGCCTGAATCAGATGTACTTAGAGGACGGACTTCTCAATGTGGAGTTGATGGGTCGCGGGATGGCTTGGCTGGACACAGGAACGTTTGATTCCTTGCAGGAAGCAGGTGCTTACATCCGTACCCTCGAGCAACGTCAGGGCCTGAAAGTGGGATGTCCGGAGGAGGTGGCCTGGCGGCAGGGTTGGATTGATGAGGCCCAGCTCGAACGCTTGGCGCAACCGCTCATGAAGAGCGGCTATGGCGCTTATTTGCTGCAAATGCTCCAGGAGGCCACAGGAGAACACGTGGTGTTGCAGCGCAATTTGGAGCAAAGGATTGGCCAGGAGCAGCATGCGGGTTGATCGGCTAACGGGGCTCAACGGCAAGGAGCTCGATGGGCCGTTGCTGATCACGCCCCAGGTGTTTGGTGATGACCGGGGCTTTTTCTTTGAGAGCTGGAACGAGCAGCGCTTTCGCGATGCTCTCGTTGATGCAGGCACTCCTTTTGAGGAAGCGGATGCCATCCGTTTCCGTCAGGACAATCACTCCAGCTCTTGCAAAGGGGTTTTGCGTGGTTTGCATTACCAGCTTCCGCCCGAGCCCCAGGGCAAGCTCGTGCGTTGCAGTCTTGGGGCCATTTTTGATGTAGCGGTTGATCTGCGCGCTCACTCTCCGACCTATGGCCAGTGGGTCTCTGCTGAGCTGAGTGCTGCCAATCAGCAGCAACTGTGGGTGCCAGTGGGGTTTGCCCATGGGTTTCTCACCCTCAGCGACAGGGCTGAGGTGCAATACAAGGCCAGTGGGTTTTGGAATCGTGCGTGCGAACGGAGCTTGTTTTGGGCTGATCCCAGCCTCAACGTGGCCTGGCCACTGGATCAGATCGGTGTAAAAACGCCCTTGCTGGCAGAGAAGGATGCGGCAGCGCCCGGTTTGGCAGAGCTTGCGTCGTCTGGTGAGGTGTTTGGGTGAGCTTGCGATGAGGAGGTCTGGATGAAAGTGTTGTTGACCGGCTCCACGGGACAGCTGGGTCAGGTGCTGCGGCGTTCCCTCCCTCAGGTCATCAAGGACGCGCCGCTTGAGCTGATCGCCACCAGTCGCCAGGGGGGGGAGGGAATGATCGCTCTCGATCTTGGTGATGGGGAAGCCTGCCGGGCGGCCGTGATTGAGCACAGGCCCGACTGGGTGCTCAATGCTGGGGCTTATACCGCTGTGGATCGCGCCGAAACCGACTCTGAACTGGCGCATCGCGTGAATGGGGCAGCTCCGCGCGCCTTCGCTGAGGCTTTGTCGAGGACTGGTGGCCGCTTGCTGCAGGTCAGCACTGACTTTGTGTTTAGCGGTGATCAGGGCCATCCCTATCAACCGGAGCAGGCCCGGGAGCCCCTGGGGGTGTATGGAGCATCGAAGGCCGTAGGTGAGCAGGCCGTTGAAGAGCTGCTCGGTTTCGGTGCTGATGGGCATGGCGCGATCCTGCGCACCAGCTGGGTGTACGGCGCCGTTGGCAAAAACTTCCTGCTCACGATGCTGCGCCTCCATCGCGAGAAGGCCAGCCAGGGGGAGTCGTTGGCGGTGGTGGCGGATCAGGTGGGTTGCCCCACCTCCACCCTCGGTTTGGCGGCTGCCTGTGGGGCTTTGATCGAGCGTGATTTGAGTGGTGTGCTGCATTGGAGCGATGCGGGTGCCGCGAGCTGGTACGACTTCGCGGTGGCGATTGGTGAGCTGGCCCAGGCCGAGGGCTTGCTGGAGCAGCCTGCGCCGGTCCGTCCCCTCAGCACCAAGGACTACCCCACGCCTGCCCGTCGACCGGCCTACTCCCTGTTGGATTGCAGCAGCAGCCGCGTGCAACTTGGCCTCACGCCCCAACATTGGCGGGCGGCATTGCAAGAGGTGATCAGCAATGTTGGGGCCTGATCCACGCACCACGTTGGTTTGGGCCTTGCTGCTCGATTGGCTGGGGCAGCTTCTGATCCTCGCGCTGATTGTTTGGATTCCTCCGGCCTTGGATTGGTCGATTGGTGGCACGCAGCTGGCGGGTCAGTACCCCTGGATCCTTTTTTGCGTTCTGCTCTATCCCCTATTGGGCTGGTTGTTCGGCAGCTACACCGTGCTGCATTGGCGTCGCTTGCCGATGCTGGTCTTGATTCAGCGTTTGTTGTTAACGGCCGCGGCCACCCTGGCGGCTGTGGCGATCGCGCGCTGGTTGATCAATCCCGGAGAAGAGGTGTGGTTGGTGTATCGCCGCGTGCAGGTGGTTTGGCTTGTCTCGCTCAGCGGCTGGTCTCTTCTGGTTCGCCTTGGTTTGCGTCAAGGGATGCTGTTGCCCGATACCCCGCGGTTGCTGTTGCTGGCGGGCGACGAGGAACGGGATCGGGTGCTTCAGGCCTGGCGGCGGGTGCCCCAGAGGGAACGGTTGCGCCCGATTCAGCCCCAACAGCTGGAGGCTGAACTCAGCCGCTTGGACGTGGCCATGGTCTTAACCCTCTCGCCCAAGATTCACCGTGATCCGGCCCTGCGCTCCGTGTTCCAACACCTGGAAACGGCCGATCCGCGCTGGATCCGGGTGGTGTCACCGGAGCGTTTATTTGAAGCCATGCAGGAACGCTTGCCGCCGGCCCTGCTTCCGGAGCAGGGCTTGAACTACGACGATCTTCCTTGGGCTGTCACGTTCAGCATTCAGGCCCAGCTCAAACGGGCGGCCGATTTTTTGGTGGCAGCGTTGCTGCTGCTGCTCACCTCGCCGCTGATCGCGTTGGCGGCGTTGCTGATCTGGTGGGACGACCGTGGACCGATTTTTTACGTTCAAGAGCGCAGTGGCTGGCTTGGCCGTCCCTTCACGGTGCTGAAGTTGCGCACCATGGCCGTGCAGTCGCCTGGGTCCCCTGCCACCTGGACGCAGCTTGGTGATCGCCGCATCACCCGGGTGGGTGGGTGGTTGCGCCGGGTGCGTTTGGATGAGTTACCTCAGTTGCTCAATGTGCTCAACGGTGAGATGAGCTTGATCGGCCCAAGGCCTGAGCGCCCCGAGCTTGAGGAGGAGCTGGAACAACACATCCCCCACTACCGCAAGCGGCATTGGATGCGGCCAGGGTTAAGTGGCTGGGCTCAGGTCTGCGCTCCCTATGCCAGCAGCATCGAAGATTCCGATCTCAAGCTCTCCTATGACCTTTATTACTTACGGCACTTCAGCACTTGGCTGGATTTGATGATTTTGTTCCGAACGATCAAAACGGTTCTCAAGGCGGGAGGGAGATGAGCTTGCAAAGGATCTTGGTCACCGGTGGTGCTGGTTTTATTGGCGGGGCGGTGGTGCGCCGGTTGTTGTCCCAGAGCCAGGCCCTGGTGTTCAACCTCGATAAAGTCGGATACGCCAGCGATTGCAGTGGGATCGAGGCCAGCCTTCAGGGTTTGGGTTCGGCTGCCAGCGATCGCTATCGCTTCATGCGCGTGGATCTGGCTGATGGGGAGGCCACAGCGGCTGCGTTGCGGGAGGCAGATCCTGATCTGGTGATGCATTTGGCGGCTGAAAGCCATGTGGATCGATCGATTGACGGCCCGGATGCGTTCCTTTCTAGTAACGTAATCGGTACGTTTTCGTTGCTACAGGCGGCGCGAGCCCATTGGTCCGCTCTTCCTCAGGAGCGGCAGCAGGGCTTTCGCTTCCATCACATCAGCACCGATGAGGTGTTTGGCTCTCTGGGGGCTACGGGTCGGTTCTCAGAAACCACTCCCTACGACCCGCGCAGCCCTTATTCGGCGACCAAGGCTGCCAGCGACCATTTGGTGATGGCTTGGCATCACACCTACGGATTGCCCGTGGTGCTCACCAACTGCAGCAATAATTTTGGCCCCTGGCAATTCCCTGAAAAGCTGATCCCGGTGGTGATCCTTAAGGCGCTGGCGGGAGAGCCGATCCCTCTCTATGGGGACGGCGCCAATGTGCGCGATTGGTTGTTTGTGGAGGACCATGTGGATGCCCTGTTGCTGGCGGCTACCGAGGGCGTGCCTGGTGAAAGCTATTGCGTTGGCGGCCATGGCGAGCGCACGAACAAACAAGTGGTGGAGGCCATTTGCGCGCTTCTCGATCAGTTGCGGCCTGCCGGGGCACCCCATGCTCGCTTGATTACCCCGGTGGCCGATCGGCCCGGCCATGACCGCCGCTACGCCATTGACCCCACCCGCATCAGCCGTGAGTTGGGCTGGCAGCCGCGCCATGGGTTTGCTGAGGGATTGGAGGCAACGGTGCGTTGGTATGTCGATCATCTTGATTGGTGCCACAGCGTTCGGGAGCGCGCTGGTTACGGCGGAGAGAGGATTGGTCAGGGTTGACGCTTGGTCGCTGGGGCGAATGCGTTTTTGATGGTGCCTTTCGTTGTTTTCAGTGGGTGCTATTTGTTAATAGCAAGGTTTATTTTGGATCTGTTTATTTAGATCTTTGTGCCGTTAATGCATGCAATAAGCAGCTTTTAAGCGTTCGAATGAATTGAGTCTGTTTGATTCGGCACTGGCTTTGCCGGTGGTTTGGCGTACGATTTTGGTTGCTCAGGTTTCTGCGGGATATGGCGGCCTCCCCTCTCGTTCTCGTGCTGGGGATGCATCGGAGCGGAACCTCGTTGTTAGGTGGTGTGCTGCAGCACTTGGGCTTGGCCTTGCCCGGTGAAGTGATTGCTGCTGATCAGCACAATCCTGCGGGGTATTTCGAGTGGGATCAGATTGTGGAGATTCAGGAGAATCTCCTGATCGATCTGGAGCGTTGGTGGCCGTCAGAGCAGGGCTGTTTGCCCCTCCCCCCTGATTGGTTGTTGCATCCGGCCACCTTGGCGGCGCGTGAACAGATCCGAGCGCTGCTCGCGCCTGAGCAAAAGCAGCAGCAGGGCCCATGGGGGCTCAAGGATCCTCGCTGCAGTCGCCTGTTGCCGCTGTGGATCGATCTGGCTGAAGACCTGGGCTTGCCGCTGCGTTTGCTCTTGGCTTGCCGCGACCCTTCCGAAGTCGTGGAGTCTTTGGTGCATCGTGATCGGCAGAGCACAGGGATGGATCACAACCGGGCTCAGCGCCTCTGGTGGCTCCACAACACGGACGTGTTGCAAGCAGCCGCGGCAATGGCTTTGCCAGTGACGGTGATTGACTATGGCCGCTGGTTTTCTGCCCCTGATCAGCAACTTTCATATCTGCTGGAGGCGTTGCCAGAGCTGCAACCTTCGCTGGAACAACAGCAACAGGCATTGGCTTCGGTGCGTCCTGAGTTGCGCCGTAGTGGGGTACGCCTGAAGGGGGAAGCCTCCGGAACTGAGCGCAAGCCCGCCTGGCTCGATCCCGCTGTAACGAAACTGCATCGAGCCTTGCTTGCGCTTCAGGGGCAGGCCGCCGGCAAGTCGGTGCCGCGGCGTTGGCTTGCTCAACAGGCGTTACCGAGGCGGTTAGCTCTAGGCCAGGTTGCGGTTCCCGAGGCCAAGTGGCTCAGGGCACACCCAGAGTCTTGGCGGCATTGGTTGGAGGTGTTGGGTCGCTGCCCCGCGCCTCAGTTGCGCCAGGAGGTGGTGCTGGGGCCGCGGCCAAAAATTAGTTGTTGCGGGATGCCGTGGCTTGAGCTCAAGCCCCAGCTGCTGCTGCAGCACCTACCGATTCCTGAGCTCGCGCATCGAGAGTTGGATGCGGCAGCCTCGAGTGATCACCAGCTTCATTTGTCTGCTGCGGCTGAGACCAGCCCCGATGGCTTCGAGCACCTGGCGATCAATTTGGAATTGCCTGAGCCGGATCGGGTTTGGCATTGGTTCAACCTGTTATCTGCCCAGGAGGCCATCTGGGATCCGGATCCAGCCAGAGTTCTCCTATTGCGGGCTTTGGGCCTCAAGGCCTGGTGGCTGAACCCCGAAGCCAGTGTGAATGGTTGGTTGGCCCAGCCCGCTGCGCGGAGTCCGTCTCGATGGGCCTCCCTCTTGGGTTTGGCGCCCGTTACTAACAACAGCTTGCTGGTGCTGGGTCCTGCGGTTCCGTCGTTTGGACGGGCACTTGCTTTGGAGGCCAGCCAGCCCTCAGCGTCTGCTCCGTTGGACAACACGTCAGCGCAGCAGCCCATTCAGTACCAACCCGGTTGGCTGGAGCTGAGCGTGAGCACCCTTGAGCAAGGGCTGGCGCGGGCTGGTTGGTTGCAAGCTGCGGCGAACTCTGCAGCGCGGGTGATTTGGTCCAACCCTTTGTCAGCTTCGTTGCCCGAGGAATCGGCCTTGCTTCAGGGGATGCCTCACCCTCCTGTTGTGCTGGCGCCATCCCTTCTTCCTGCCGACCTGCGTGCGCTTCATCGTGGAGAGAGAGAGGGTGTGCTCGTGGAAGATCGGCCTGCGCAAGAAGCCGAGGTTCTCTTTGAGTGCGGCGCACCGCAAGGGAAGGGAAACGTCGCTGTAAGGGCTGCTGTGGTGGTGAGTTTGTACAACTACGCAGGCCGGATTGAGGAGGCCTTGAACAGCGTTGCCGAGCAGACCGAAGCGGCCTTGGAGTTGGTGGTGGTGGATGACGCCTCCAGCGATGGGGGCGCCGAGCTGGTGAGGGTCTGGATGCAGGCCCATCAAAGGCGTTTTAGCCGCTGTCTGTTGCTGCGGCATCGACGCAATAGCGGTTTAGCGTCGGCCCGCAATACGGCTTTCAATGCCGCCCATGCGGCCTGGTGCTTTGTGCTGGATGCCGACAACATCCTCTTTCCGGCGGCTGTTTCCACCTGCATGGATTTGGCGGAGCAGGCCGATGGGGCCGTTGCTGTGGTGCATCCCTTGTTGGCGTTTGAGCTGGAAGAGGAGCGCCCTGATGACGTGCGCAGTTTGGTGGGATTCGGCTCTTGGCAGATAGACAAATTCAAAGATGGAAATTACGTCGATGCGATGGCCCTCATTCGTCGTGAGGCTTGGCAGCAGGTGGGGGGCTATACCCATATCGAGGGTGGTTGGGAAGATTTTGATTTCTGGTGCAAGCTTGTGGAGGCTGGTTTTCATGGCGTGCAATGTCCGCAAATTCTTGCGGCCTATCGCAGCCATGGCAGTTCGATGACAGAGCTCTCCACAACACGGCGGCAGCGGCCTCTTTCGATCACCCTGCAGGACCGCCATCCATGGCTGCAGCTTCCCTTCGCTCAGGTGGAGAGTTACTGATGGATCTTCAGATCGGTCTCCTGCGCTTGGTGCGCAGTCTCTCCAGCGACCGCTCTGAGCGGCGGCGCTTAGGGGCGGCGGCCGTAGACCTGTTGCGACTGCGGCGCTTTAAGGCCATGGTCTTGGCCCCATTGCTGCGGGTGGTGCCTACGAACAACAACGCAAAGCTGCATTTGTGGTACGGACTAACGCGGAGCCTTGGCGATGGCTCAGTCTGCTCAGATCTGTCGCCCACTGTGTTTACGGAGGCGCTTCGGGATACCCACGCTTACAGGCAGGCCCAGCGTGCCCTCAGCCATGACCGCATTGGTCTCTTGCAGAGAGGTGTGGACTATTTGCCGCTCAGCCAACGTTGGCGCGAACAGCCCCCCGAACGGATGGTGGTGTTTCATCACTACGACCGTCGCGGTTTCTTGCCGAGCAGTTGGCAGGAGGCGCTGCAGGTGCTGCAGGCGGCAGGGTGGCAAGTGGTGGTCTCGTCCTCGGATCTTGATCCAACCAGCGCCACAACGTTGCAGTCTGCCGGGGTGCAGGTGGTACGCCGCGCCAACATCGGCCTCTGTCTCGGGGCTTATCGGGATCTGGCCTTGTTACACCACTGGACGCCGGAAGCCAGTCAGCGGTTGCGCGCTTTGGTGCTCTGCAATGACAGCAATCTGCTGGTGCAGCCCCCGGAGGCATTGCTGGCCCAGCTCGAACGCTGGACGGTCGAGGCTGAAGCGCATTCGCAACCGTTGCTGTCGGGCCTGACCGATTCCGCCCAAACCGAGCGCTATCACCTGCAGTCGTTTCTGCTTCATGCCAATCAAGCGCTGCTACAGCATCCGGCCTGGTTCCAGTTTTGGTGGCAGTTCTCTATTAAGGGAACCAAGAAGAAGCTCATTAACCACGGCGAAATCGGCCTGTCTCAATCGCTTCTGGCCGCTGGGGTCGAGCTGCGTCCTGCTTATCCGCTCATCAAGGGTCTGTTGGAGGAGTTGGCTATGACTGATGAACTGGAATGTCATTACGTTTGCGCGCCTGAACACGTAAACCAAAGCATTTATAACTGGCAAAGCCTGCTTAGACGGGGCTATCCGCTGGTGAAGAAGAGCGTGCTTTTCGACCACTTTGAGAAGACGGTGGAGAGGATCCAGCTTTCCGAGCTTTTGAGCATGATCCCTAAGGATCGCCAAGCGTTGTTGGCCTCTGACATTCACCAGCTGCTGATCAGTCGCTACAGCAGTCGTTCATCGCAGAAAAACTGAAGCATGGTGGACCAACTCCTGCGCGAATGGCCTCCCGGCTACGGCGGAGTTGAGCGCGTTGTGCATGAATTGGCGTCCGTTTGGGGTGGGACGGTCTACAGCTTTGATGTGCAGGCGCGGTCCAAGGATGAGGAGGATGCCCTGCCCGTGAGCTATGGGCGCAGGGTGTTGCCCTGCAGTTTTTCTTTGGGGCGCATGGTCATTCCCTTGCCCTCTCAAGGGCTTTGGACCATGGTCTGGTCCAGGCGCCCCCTGCATGGCCACCTGCCGTCTCCAGGGGTTTTGCTGGCCCTCCTGCTCGCGCGAGTGGTGCATCCGCGCCGTTGGGTGAGTGCGCATTGGCATTCTTTTCTCGAACCAGGCCCGGGCTTAGAAGGGCGAATGTTTGTTGTGTACCAGTGGCTGGTGCTGCGCTCGCTCCCGTTGTTATCCGCTGTGGTCACGACGTCTCCAGTGTTGGCGAAGGAGTTGGTGCGTTGTGGCTGCAGGCAGCAGCAGGTGCAGGTGTTGCCCTGCTGCCTCAGCGAGGAGCAGGAGGATCAGGCTTTGGCGATTCCGGCCCGACCCTGGGAGCAAGGAGATCCCCTGCGCATCATCTTTATTGGTCGTTTGGACAGCTACAAACGCTTGGACTGGTTATTGCAGTCCCTTGCGGCCTTAGAGGAGCCTTGGCAATTAGCTGTGCTGGGTGATGGCCCTAGGCGGCAGGCTTTTGAAGAGCTGAGCCTCAGCTTGTTTGGGCCCCAAGCTCCGGTGCGGTTTTACGGCCGTGTGGATGAAGCCAGCAAATTGGCGCAACTGGCGCTGGCGGATCTGTTGGTGCTGCCTTCCGATCGTTGCAACGAGGCGTTTGGGATTGTGCAGCTAGAGGCGATGGCGGCGGGGATTCCTGCGTTGGCGTTTCAGCGGCATCGTTCCGGGATGGGCTGGGTGGCGCAGCTGCCAGCTTTGGTTTGGAAGCAAACCCCAGAAGCACTTCCTGCAGTGCTGCAAAGGCTTGCTGGAGATCGGGCCCTGCTCAGCCAGCTTGGTACGCAATCCCGGGAGCGATACCAGCAGCTGTTTGCGCGGCGGATGTGGATGCAACGGTTGCATGAGCTCTTGCCCCGTTCCGCTGAGCGCAAGGTTTCTGGAAGGTAATCTGCTGCCGATGTCCCAGTCCGATTCGCCACTCACTCCTCACACGGCACCTGAGCAGAGGCCCGTGGTGTTGCACATGGAACATGTGCGCCTAGAAATTCCTGTGTTCACCAATGAAACCAGGAGTCTTAAGTCGGCTTTGATCCGCTCTGTTACGGGCGGAAAGTTGAGCCGCAGGCGTGGTGGAGCTGTGGTCACGGCTCTGCAGGATGTGTCCTGTTCGATTCGAGAAGGAGAGCGCATTGCTCTAATCGGCCATAACGGGGCCGGTAAATCCACTTTTTTGCGGATGATTTCCGGGATTTATCAGCACACGTCCGGGCTGTTTGAGTCGAAGGTTCGTGTGTTCCCCATGATTCATAAAAGCTTCATTACCAGTCCTGAGCTCAGTGGTTTGCAGGCGGTGAAGGCCCACTACCTCATGGTGAATGGCAACCTGCGCGGCTTTTCTGCTTTTTGCGATGACGTGGTGGAATTTTCCGGTTTGGGCGATTTTGTGCGCTTACCGATTAAGACCTATAGCCAAGGCATGGAGGCGCGCTTGTTGTTTGCCTTGCTAACAGCCTGCAGCCACGATTGTTTGGCGATGGATGAGGGCTTTGGTGCTGGAGACAGCAGCTTTTATGAGCGCGCCCAGGCGCGACTGCATGAATTTTTGGCCACGACTGGAACGTTGCTGCTGGCCTCCCATTCCGATGAATTGCTGAAGCGCTTTTGCACGCGTGGTTTGGTGTTTCAGGAAGGATCGATTGCTTTTGATGGCCCTCTCGATCAAGCGCTCAAGTTTTATCACCGCCCATGATGTCGTCCTCCGCGCCACCACATTCATCCGGGGCTCGGCCCGCCAGTGTGAAGCGCACCTTGCGTGATGCCTGGAAGTTACGGCGCGTTTGGTGGTTTACTGCCACAGCACGCACCCAAGCTCGATTCGTGCGCACCCTGCTGGGTAGCTTTTGGCTTGGTCTCTCGAATTTGTTTTCGATTGCTGTGTTGGCATCGGTGTACCGATATGTTTTTAAGGTGGAAGATTTCAGCCAGTATGTCGTGCTATTGGGGCTAGGTCTTGTGATCTGGAACAGCATTAGTGCGGCTGTGATTGATGCGCCAAATTTGTTTGAACATAACCAGTCGCATGTGCATAACACCAATATGAATCCGATCTTTTATCCGTTAGAAGAATGGGCCTTTCAATTGCAGACCTTTGTGCAGTCGTTTCTGATGGTGGTGATTGCGTTGAGCTATTTCCAGCACACGCTGCTTCTGCATTTAGTGGTGAGTGGTTGGTTGCCAATTTTCAACCTGTTTTTATTTTTATTTTGGTTTCCGTTGCTGATTTGCTTGGTAGGGGCCCGGTTTCGTGATCTCTACCAATTGGTCCCAATTGCCATGCAATTGGTGTTTTTGCTGTCACCGATTCTGTACCGCAAAGAAAACTTGGGCCCTAGTGTTTGGATCGCGAATTTCAATCCCTTCTACCGGGTACTCAGTCCGATTCGCCATACGTTGATGACCGGTCAACTGCAATGGGGTGTTGGTCTTGCCTTGCTCTTGATCAATGTGATTGGCGTTTGGTATGCCGTGCGCCGTTTGAATCATGAGCGCCCCAACCTTCCTTTCTTGATTTAAATGAGGGGCTTCTGGTGACCACCCTGATCAACCTGCTCCCTTGGCAGCCTGGCCATTCTGGTTTCGGTAGCTACGTGAAGCGTGTGGTGCCAGGCCTTCCCGGGTTGCGTTTGCAGCTGGACGTTGAGGGCAAGGGATCCTTGGTTCCGCCAGAGCAATGGAGTCGGGAGATGATTTCCTGGGCGCCATCGCGGCGGATGCGGTTGCTGCAGCGCTACAGCCTTGGCCAGCACGGGGTGGATTTGGATCGGTTATTGCAGCGCCATGGCCTTAAGTCTGCGGATCTGGCTGGGGTGTATTCCCCTTTTTTTGATGCCTTGCTCTGCTGGCCGCAGGTTCCGCAATTGATCACTTGTCACGACTTCACTCCCCTGCGCCAATCCAACAGCCGCAAGGCCTGGCTGCGCTATCGCTATTGGTTGCCCCGGCACGTGCGCTGCGCAAGGCGGTTGATTGCGATTAGTCGCACGGTGGCGGATCAATTGATTGAGTTTGGTGCTCCTGCCAGTGATGTGGTGGTGATCCCTAATGGGATTGCCTTGGAGCGCCCAGCGGTGCCAGCGCCTGGAAGCGAGGATTTGCTTGTTCTTGCCCGTCATGACGCCAACAAAAATTTGGCCGCCTTGCTCAAGGCGATGGCGGGAGTTCAGCGGTTGGTGCCGCACTGGCAAGGAACGCTGCGCATTGTGGGCCGGGAAAGTCGCCTCACTCCAGGCCTCAAGCAGTTGGTCGCTCAGCTGCCCAGGCCTGATCAGGTGCAGTGGGTGGCCTCGCTAACGCGAGAGGAGTTGCTGTCGCAGTTGCGTTCCAGCCTGGCCTTGGTGTCGGCCAGTACGGAAGAGGGATTTGATTATCCGGTGTTGGAAGCGAAGGCGGAAGGAATTCCTACCTTGATCAGTGATATCTCCGTGCACCGGGAATTTCACAACAGCAGTTCACTGTTTTTCCCGATTGATGACAGTGGAGAATCGCTTGCGTCCCATCTCAAGGCCTTGTGCTCTGGGGATTCCACTTGGAAGCAACTCTCAACTCAGGGCTATGCCTTGGCCCAATCGCTGAGTGTGGAACGGCAGCAAGCAGCCATCCTGTCCAATCTCGAAGCGATTAGTGGCTGATCAGTGAGTACACGGAATCGCTGAAGGCTTGCTCCACCACAGTTTGATAATGCCGGTAGCGCACGATGCGTTGGTGGCGTTTTTCGTTGAGTTTGAGTTGTTGGTAGCGCTCTGATTGGCCCTTTAAGTCTTGCTGGTGTTTTTGGCAGGTGAGGCGCATGGCGCTTGCCCAGTCGCTGGTCTGAATGGTGGAACAGAGCAAGACCTGTTGATCAAAATCATGCATCTTGTGAATTTCCTGATGGGATCCCAGGGGGCTTGCGATCGCTGTCATGCCAAGGCATGCCGCATCGAGCACGGGAATCCCAAATCCTTCGATCAGAGAGGGGCTCACAAGGGCCAAAGCATTGAGGTAAAGCTGCCGCTTGGTGGCTTCATTCACGTAGCCAGTAAACACAACATTGGGGTTGTTGTCGGCAATCGCCTTCACCTCTTTGCTGTAGTCATCTTTTTGCGGTTTTCCTGTAATGCAGAACTGAAATCCCAAGTGCTCCACGCCTGATTCCATGAAGGCCTTGAGGGCAAACAGCAGATTCTTATGGGGAGCGACGGAAGAGTTGAATAAAAGATAGGAAAGGGGGCGAAAACGATGGGTTTGTTGTTTGCTTAGGCAAGGCACTTGCAACTGATCGGTTCTGCTTTCCCAGTCGAGGGCATCTCCCGGAAACTGAAGGGATGGTGGTTGGGTGACAACAGCGCCGAGTGGTTCGAACTGTTTGGGCTTAACGCTGAGAATCGCCGCGTTGTAATTCTGCTCAGCATCATTGGAGACGAACCAACGCCTGGCGTAACTTGCGGCGATGAGACGCCTTGTGAAGCAGGGCAGGTCATCGCGGGTGCGCTGGTATTGAAGGGGAATCAGGTCGTGCACTGTTTGAAGAAACAGTGGGCAATGTTCGGGAACGAGATTGAGAGGGCTCGTGCTGATAAAGCCATCAAAATCTTTGAGGTTGATCGTGAACGGCTTCGCTGATTTTCTTTTGGCCAGCGACATGCTGGATTGGAAGCAGTTTTTTGCACAGATCAATCCTTCAATGTCGGCCAGGTAAGAGAGTCGTTCGCTGCGTTGATAGGGGCTATTGATCAGTTCGCTCTTGGGGATAATCTTGAGCGCTTTGGCTTTGATGTAGGTGCCAGGAAACATCTGTTGGAGTGCTTTCTGTCTGAGCTCTTTGTCCAGCAGTGCGAAGAAGGGTTGAAGGAAGGGAAGTTTCGAAAGTATCCTTTGAAATTTTTTCAGCTTCCCTTCGATTGTTTCGGTTGTATTGAGCTTTTCAAGCACTTCTGCACTGAAAATGGTTGTGCCAACGGCTGTTGGAAGCTTGGCTTTTTTGATTGTTTGGGTGTCTGGCGAATACTCGGTAAGTAGCCAAACTTCTGCACCTAATTGGTTGAGTGTTCGCAGCAGGTTTTTGGTGAATACAGCGATGCCACGATGCTCGCTTTGCTCGAGTTCAAAGCCGCTCACGACCAGTCGCATGCCCTTGAGAGGTGCTGATGTCATCACTGCTTCCCTCCTGCAAGTTCCAGTTGTTGTTTCAGGCGTAGCCGTTCTTCTCGAAGATCGAGCAAGACCTTCTCCTGTTCCTCGCGTTCAAGCTTGAGCTCCTCTCCGAGCTGGCCAGCCACAAGATCACGGAGATGCATCGATTCACGCTGTTGTTGCATCAGGAGAACTTTGAGTTGTTTCTTGCTTGCTTGCTCGATGAAGGCTTTCACCCGGGCGCGTAGGCGGATCTGATCTTCACTATTGCCGGCCTGGCTTTCATCTTTGCTGCGTGTTGTTTCCGCTTCGTGCACCGCGGTGGCCTCTGTGCAGAGCCACACCTGTTTCTTGAGAGCTTGCTGCACATCCATGCAGAGCTCGATGTCTTCCCCGCAAACTTTGTAGGCCGTGTTGTAGGGATGCTGTTGAAAATCCTGTCTTGCAATCCATTGCAGGGCACCGGTGATCGCCCCCACGGGCGCTGAAGGGATGTCGGCGAGTTCGCTGCTGCTCAGCATCCGATCCAGCAGGTGATAACTGGAGAAACGCGGATCGAAATTAATGCCGGCATGGGAGATCAAGTCGTCTTGATCGCGGAGCAGGGCTCCCACGAGGCCGATGTCGGGGTTGCTGTTGAGGAGACGTAATCCCGCATCCACGCAGCTCGCATCAAGAATGAGGTCATCGTTGGCAAGCATCAACACCTCGCCCCCGGCCTTGGCGGCTAGGCCGTTCATGTTGCCGGAGAAGTGATACGGAACTCTTTGGGCGATGTGCAGGTCGTAGCGGCTGCTGTTGTGGATCCGTGCTTCGTCGGCTTTGCTGCCGTTCCATGAGCAGAGAATCTCCATCTCCATGGCAGGAAGGCTGCTGGCCTGATCCAAGCTGGCGCAGAAACGGTTCAGCAGTTCTGGGGTCCGCGACACCACCAGGATGGAAACCTGCATGACTGCCTCAATCAGCGTTTCAGCCTAGGCCTCGACCTCTATGGAGGCCTTGGTTTTAAGCCCCTAAGCCGCCGCTGGCCACCAACTTGATGAGGGCGAGATGCTGCTGCAGGCAATGATTGAGTTCGTAGTGATCGAGAACGGTTTGGCGTGCTGCACGGCCTAAGGCTGCTGCGCGATCACGATCCTCCACCAGGGAGGCGATGCTGCGGGCGAGGGCTTGGGGGTCAAAGAAATCCACCAGCACTCCGTTGCGATCTGGCTCAATCACTTCTTGCAGGGGTGCGGTGTTGGACCCCACCACAGCGCAACCACAGCTCATCGCTTCCAGCAGGCTCCAGCTCAACACGAAGGGATAGGTGAGATACACATGCACAAAAGAGCGTTGCAGCAATTCGATGTAGCTGGCGTAGGGCAGGCTGCCGGTGAAATGAACCTTGCTGGGGTCGTACTTGCCTTTGATTTCGGCGAGGAAGTGATCGTTCCATTCCCCCTTAGGGCAGGGCCTGCCGTAGCTGGTGCCCTTGGTGCTGCCCACCAACACCAGATGGGCGTTTGGAACCAGGGCCTGTAGGGCGGGGATGGCGCGGATCATCGTGTGGCAGCCGCGGTAAGGCTCCATGTGGCGATTCACAAACGTGATCAGCGGGGTGTCAGCCGTTAGCTCGCTGCCATCCGGGAGTTGCAACGCACCTGAGTGCTGGGCTGGTTGGAGTTGTTCGGTATTGATCCCGTCGTGAATCACGCTGATTTGTGGATGCCAGCGTTGGGGAAAGCTGCTGCGTTGAAAGTGTGTGGGGGTCACGCACCAGCGGCTGCGCTCCAGGTTCAGCAGGGTGTTGGCGGCTTTTAAATGCAGCCGGGCGGTGCTTTGCCAATCGGGCTCGGCCTGCCATTCCGGGTCGAAATGGGAATCAAAGCCGTGGGATTGGTAAAAGAATTCCTGGTAGGTAAGCAGGGGGACATCGGGCCAAACATCATTAAGGCAGAGCGTTTCACCCCAACCGGGATGGCCGCAAATCAGATCGGGATCAAAACCAGAGGCCTTCAGCTCAGCGGCTGCCCTGGCGCAGGCCTCTCCGCGCAGCACCTTGCTTTCTAGATCCAAGGCCCAAGGGTGGATGTCTTGGGCGTTGCCGCGTTGAAGGCTGTATTGGATGTACCTGAGGCTGGTGGGCACCACATCAGCAGGCGGACGCAGGCCTAGGCCCACTAGCTCATGTCCTTCAGCGGCAAGGGCTTGAAGAATGTGCACGTACTGGCCAGGGAAGCCTTGATGCACAAACAGCAATTTCAGTTTTGTTGGTTGCACCAGGCTCATTGCAGCGGCTGTTGGTGGCGGCTCGTGGAGTTTTTTCCCATTGTTCAGCATCGCAGCACGAATGGATGGCCGGCGATGGCTGGGATCAGGTTCGTTGGTTGGTCAGACTGACGGCTGGATGGGTGTTGGAGTGCGATCGTGATGGGCCAGAGCCGGGTTCCAGATTTTCTTGGCCTTGGGGTGCAAAAGGGTGGCACCACCACGCTGCATACCCTGCTGGCGGCCCATCCCCAGTTGATGCTCCCGAAGCAGAAGGAGCTGCACTTTTTTACGCACCGCTATTGGCGCGGTAGACGCTGGTATGGGAGGCAGTTCAGGGCTGCAACACCCGATCAGAAGTGCGGTGAAATCACTCCCTATTACATTTTTCATCCCTTGGCTCCAGAGCGTATTCAGCGTTGTTGCCCCAAGGCTCGCTTAATTGTGTTGCTACGCGATCCCGTTGAGCGAGCGCTTT
>WLWF01000084.1_pt1 | contig 80550 bp, 86 predicted proteins | sample 6718331 | NCBI WGS metagenome assembly WLWF01 (sample SAMN12718692, study PRJNA515312) | sponge metagenome | isolation source: marine sponge | host: Mycale hentscheli | place: New Zealand: South Island, Marlborough, Capsize Point | collected 2003-05-01 | reverse complement strand
AACGAAATTTAGGAATAGCTAAATAATACAAAACAAATAAATAACAAAATATAGCTAATATCAGTGTTAAAAACCAAATAGGAATAACTGTTTTCTTTTTTGTCCCTAATCCAAATTGTCTTAATGAACCATCTTTTTCATATAGAAAGGCTGGTTCTACAATTTGTATAATACAAAATATAACAACAAATAAAAGAATAGAAACAGCTGTAATATTTCTACGAATATATTGTCTATACATTAATAACTTATATATAGATTAGTTTTTAATTTGCATAAAACTTCTTAATTACATATAATCTATGTTATCTCTATTATCATCATCTTCTTCAGGAATAGCACTTAAATCAAAAACCTCATTATCTATTCTGTTTTGTATATAATCTTCGTCCATTTGATCTAATACATTTGATATATTGAATATTTCACCAGTAAATTCACTAACATCATCAAGTCCGCCACTTTTTAATTCTAATATAGCATCATGTTCTAACTTCTCTCGCTCTTTATCATATTGTTTATTATCATATTCGAAAATAGCTTTAGTTCTACCTAAACTCCAATCTCCTAAGGAACTGTTTTTCATAATATCTTCTATTTCACGCTCTTCTATTGTCAAATCTCCTAATCTTCTTACTATTTGTTCTTTTTCTTTAGTTTTAGTTTTCAAAACATTTTTATTAATAGTTTCAGCAGATACATTCAACAATTTCTTGTATTCTCCTACTTTTATAAGATATAAATTTAATAATGATAATGTATCCTTTTCTAAAACTTCTTGTTCGCCTCTTATTATATCTAGGTCTTCGCCATCTTCTGCTTCTTCCATAAAGGCTTCATCTTCGGTTGTATCTATTTTTAGATCTGCACTAAATGCAGAGATATATAATGAAAAGGAACATAATAAAAAGTAATACGCTAATTTTTTTAAAATCTCTCCATCAAAGATAGAACCTGTTTTCTTTTTACCATTATTAATTCCAGAATAAAATGGTATTGCTTTCATTAACTTAATGATATCTTCATTATGTCTCAAAACATACTCTAATACAGGTTTGATATTTTTATTTTTATAAAATTTTGAAAATCCATCACCATCTTTTAACATAAAACTAATTATATCTTGTTTGTGTTTGTCACTTAATTTTTTAGAACCATTTAACCAATGTTTTGGAACATATCTTTCGTTGAATTTTACTTCATTTATTATAATATTTGGAAAGACTTGACATATATTGATAACCATATCTTTAATCATTCTAAAAATAGTAAATCCTGTTTCATCTTGTTTACTCATATAAACATTATCACCTAATAAATCCCAATTTAAAATAAAGTGACTTTGTTTTTGTTTTTTCTTGGCAGAAGATACTTCTTGATCTGGAGAATATTCTATAAAAAGATCTTTTACCTTTCTTCCTAATTCTCCATGTTCAGCCATTTTGCGTGCTATTTTTGTATACATCTCACGATTTATTCTATCTAAATATATTGTCATATCTCTGACTATTCCATCATCTTTTCCTTGAATACTAACATCAAATCTATCTACAATATTTTGTAATTGAACTAATAAATCTGGATGGCAAATAAAAGTATCTTTATTAACTAAATATTTTAAGGTATCTTCTAATTGTAACTTTTCAGTAGTTATAGGAGGATCTAAATCATAATCAAGAATATTCCTTCTATTTACTATATTTAAAAGAATATTTAAATTATCGATAGAGTAATTCAAATTATCAGCTTCCATTGCTAATATTTTATCTGTAAGGGAATCTGTTTGTCTAAAATTACATTCATTATTAATACAAACTCTTTTAAAATCATCATCTAATTCTATACCAGTATTAAAATTGCAATATTTAATAAATGCAAGATAAATAGTTTCTTTTGAAAAATCTATAGGAACTGGAGGATATATTATCTTCGTATCTCTTCTAATATTAAAAAAAGGTCCTTTTTGTAAAAATTTGTATTTTTTATATAATGCAACAAGATCCTTTATTATATTACTATGTGTTACAATAGATTTTTCCTTTTCTGCAAAATATAAATTAGTATTTGGATTGCCATCATTACAACAAGCATTTTCTAGAAATGGTATCCCTGATTTTGTTTCTAATAGTGCTGGTTCCTTATTAATAGCTCTTTGAACTGATTCTATAATAGAAAAAGAATAACTAACTATTTTACCATATAACGACCACATATGTCCAAATTGTTCATAACTACCTTCTTCCATTCTAGTTCTTAGTGTTTTTTCAAATGTTTGACCTATATTATTTAATCTAGTAACAGTAACTGGTGTTAGTGGTGGTAAAAATGTAGACCATTGTTGAACATCAAATTCAAATGGTATTGAAAATCCGCCTTTATTTTTTTTACTCCATTCTCGTTTTAAAGTCAATTTATCTTCAATTTCTTTTAAGGATAATATTTTTGATACCATAAAATCTTTAACTTTTGCCACAAATTTATCTTGAATATCATCATAATTCGATTTTCTTCTCTTTCTTTCTGAACCAGATAATGCAATAGGTATTATATTCCATGGTCTATCTTTTCGTCTTAGAGCAAAGAGAATACAGCTTAAATACTCTATAAATGTAAGATCAGAATTGCCATCTAATGGAAATCCCGAAAATGATTTTTTACAATCGCCAAATACTCTTTTACTAATAACTCCAGGAATACTACTTTGAACAGCAATAATATATGCAGACATTATAGAATAAATTAACACTTGATCATGTTTTTTTTCGTATGTAATTAATTTTTTACCTGCTTTAATTTTTTTATTATATAATTCCTTATATGTTTCTTCGTCCATAAGATTTTTATTAATAGATTCCATAACAATTTTAATAATAAAGTTATATTCAGATTTCATGGATATATATAATTTTTCATCAAGTGTTGTCAAAATATTTTTGATTAATTTTGCGGTATCTGTCGTGTAAGTTTTCGTTTCTAATTGAAATCTAGCTTTTCTCAACTTATCTGATTTATCTTCTTGCATTACTTCTCTTGATTTCATTTTATAACCATCTTCAGTGTAACCTTCACTATAATCTAATGAAATATCATTAGATAGATAATATCCACTGTATTTATCTACCCATTTATCTCCTTCGTCACTTTTTTCTCCTCTTTCCTTTTTAATTTTTTCCAATGTTAACAAATAATTATCTGCATAAAACCCTTCAATTAACTCCTTATAGAAAGTTGGTAATAATTTTACACCAGAATCAATACAATAAAACCAATATCCATCTTCTTCCATATTTGCGGCCCTACAAAATTGATCAATAAATTTATTTAAATTAGCAAATTTCTTTATTATATCTATTTCAGCCAAAATAATATTTTTCAATGATTCATAGGGAGATACAATGATATCCCTATCCTCTAATGTAGATGCTATTTTTTGCTGTAATAAATCTCTTTTTATCATCTTGTAAATTTTCAATTTTTTAAGAGATTGTAAGTTCATTTTACGATAATTTAATTCCAAATTTAAATCTCCTTTTAATTCATTTATTGATTTTGTTAATTCATCTTCAAATCTTTTTTCGATATCTTCTAATATATTTATTTTTAACATATCCTTTGTACTATCCAAATTTGTGCAAGTTTCCTTTATTTTAAAACAACTTTGTTTAATATTACAAAAGTTTATTTGTTCAGGTCCTAACCCTGAAAGAGATTTATCATATCTCCAAACATTATTTTGTCTTACATAATATTTGATGTTACCATCTCCTTCCATATCTAAGTATGCATATTCGCCTTCTTGAACTTCTCTTGAACCATATATCATAGCCGCAGCATCAGCTTGCGCTTTTTCTTCATCTATTCCATTATTCTCCATTAAATACTGTTTTAAAGCATCTATAACTAATTTATTATCATCTGCCGATGCAATTAATATACTATTATTTCTTTTCCATTCTTCACCTATATCGTAAGGTGTTTCATCATATTTTTTATCAATAAATGTGGGAGAATTATTGTCTTCTGTCATTTCATCAAGAGTAATATATCGTTTTACAAGTTTTCTTTCTTTTTCACATTGTTTAGCTTCTTCTGTTTTTTTTTCTTCATCAACTTTACCGTCCAATCTTTCTAATTCTTCTGCAATTTTTTCTTCTATATCAATTGGTTGATTGTAAACTAATTGACTTAGTGATAAAGTAGTATTATACAATCTACCAGAATCAAAATTAATAATTTTTTTTAAAGAATCTTCAGTATCAACAGAATCATTTATATTATAATTTTTTTTATCAAATATATCTTGATAATCTGTTTTTACTAGTTTTGGAAGAATTGTAGAAATGAAATAACTTTTATTTTCTCGGATAAATTTCAAAAACTGTTTATGATTTTTCAATAATATACTTTTATGTTTTTGAATTTCATGAAAAATAAAATCAGTAATTGTTTCATATTGTTTATATGTAATATCATCTTCATATATCATAAATGGTTCAAGATATTCTATTATTTTTGTATATGATGTTCCATTTTTAATGTATTTTTTTACTAGTTCAAATAAAATTCTTGTTTTTGGTATCATACTTTCTAAAAAATCATTATATACATTATCGCTTTCATTAATTGATACTCTATCCACTAATTTTCGTCGTTCTTCGAAACTGAAATATGTGTTATAACCAAATAACTTTTTTTGCATATTTTTCCAAGTTTCGCGAGCCTTTTTACTCCATATATCACTTTTTTGAGATTTTGCAAAAAATTCTTCAGCATCCCTTAAATATGATTTATCTTGTCCTTCTTTTATAATTACTTCATCACCTTCTGCCCAATTTTCTAAGATTTGGAAATAAAAATAATTAAAAAAATGTAGATTTGCCTTTTGATAAATAGAAGTTTTTGGTAAATTTATATGAGAATATTTAATATAAGGTTCCTGCAATCTCATAAAACCCAACATATCTATTTTATCATTTTGTGTTAATGGAACAACAAATGCCTTACTATGTTTATTTTTAATATCAGGATTGTTTAATCTATTCAATCCTAAATTATACTTATCGATAACATATTGATATTGGTTTATTTTACCTTTATCAACCATATTAGATTCAAAATTTTCTAGATTATTTATTATTACATCTATATTTTCGTTTACATCTTTTCTAAGAAGTATATTTTCAGTATTTGATGTTTCTATAAATGGTGTAAAATATGGATTAATATTATTAATCAAATAAATATATTTATTTTGAGAATCTGGAACAGTATTGCTTCTATAATGACCTTGTGCTTCTATAACATTTGCTTGTGAAAATCTAAATTGTATTAATTGAGCATCATCATATGATTCATCAGGAGATTTTTCTAAATCAAATAATTTATGTGAATTTCTAGCAACAGGTATTATCCATAATAATTTTTTATTTATATTTTTTAAATACTGTATTAAAGGTTTATAGTTAGAACCTTTCTTCAATATACTTTCTGCATTTCCTGTTTCATCAAATTTTGAAAACTTTCTTCTTAATTGTTTAAATCTTTCAATTAAAATGTGAATATTATTAAGAACCGATCTAGTTCTTTTGTTTGTAGGATATTCAGCAATTAATTCGTTTAAGATATCGTCAGTTTGAGTTTCTATCCCAAATCTTCGTTCATCTTCCTTTACTTTTACCATTTCTGTAATTTCTCCAAGATCATCCTCCCCGATTTGTATATCATCAATACTAATAAATAAATCTTGAATATTTTGTTTTATATCTTCACTATCAACAATCAATTCTAAATCATCATCTATTTCTTCATCGTCAATTATATCCAAAGGAGATTCTTCTTCTTCATCTTTACTCATTAATTCAGGAGGTGTAAATTCACGAATGTCGATAATAGGTAAACCAAGGGGTATACCTTTGTAATTAAAATTAATATATATCTTTTGATCATTACCAAATAAAGAAACTTCTATCTCATCTTCATCTAAATCTGTGATTTGTCCATTAATTATAGTAGGAACATCTCCACCAAATTCAATAGTAATCCAATTATCTGGTACTAGTTCATGTTGTCTTGCATACCCTTTAACATCTGGAGTTGCCAATATAATAATTTGTTCGATAGACTCATCATTCAATCTTCCATTTGTAATGCCTAATTCTAGTTCTTCATCTAAATCTGTATCATTTATTAACTTTGCTATATTATTATCTAAATATTCAATGTAATAATTTTTATTATTGATAGCAGAATTAGATGGCGCAATGAATTTAAGCATTTGACCTAATTCTAAAAATAAATCAGTTGATTCTTTTTGGGACATTACTTATATTTATACTAGAAATTATCTCTAAGGAGAAATTACATTATAAATATTATATAAAGAATTGTTTATATAATATGTAAATGAGTGACACAATTAGTTACAACCCAAATGATTATGCAGACATTTTGAAATTAATTAGTGATAATAATTATGCCCAAGATAAACATATTAAAGTAAAGAATTTTGAACATTTGTTTGTATTAAAGTATAATAAATCTAAACTAACTACTGAAAATATTAATTCATTGGGATTATTCCGTTCAATTATAGTTAATAAAGAAGGTCATATAGTTTCATTTGCACCTCCCAAATCAATTGATTTTGATATTTTTTCACAATCAAATAAATATGAAGACTGTTATATTCAATATTTTCCAGAAGGAACTATGATAAATGTATTTTTTGATAAAGAATTGGATGATTGGCAAATTGCAACAAGAAGTTCTATTGGTGCAAAATGCAACTTTAATATGGATAGTAATATTACATATCGTTACATGTTTTTAGATGCAATGAACCATATAGGATTAGAATTTGAAGACCTAGATAAAAATTGTTGTTATAGTTTTGTTTTACAACATCCACAGAATAGAATCGTAGCGCCTATTTCGCAACCAGCTTTAATTTTAACAAATAAGTATAAAATAGATAACAACCAAATATTTAATAATAATTCTTTTTGTAAAATTCCAAAATTCTCTACATTACTAATGAATCCTATCAATAATAAACCTTTTAAAGAGTCTGTAAATTATAATGGAGATAATTGGAAACAATTAATGGATCATTTTTTCTCTGATAACCTACCATATCAACTTCAAGGAGTTATGATTTGGAACACTAAAGGACAACGAACAAAGATTAGAAATTCCAATTATGAAAAAGTAAAACATTTGAAAGGTAATAGTCCAAAAATTCAATATCATTATTATTATTTACGACAAAATGGTGCAGTAGGAGATTTCTTAAAATATTATCCAGAATATAAAAGGGAATTTAGTGATTTTAGAAGAGAATTACATAAATATACTACTCAATTATATCAAAATTATATCAAATGTTTTATCAAAAAAGAAAAACCATTAGTTGAATTTCCATATCAGTTTAAAACTCATATGTTTAAAATTCATGAGTTATATTTGAATGATTTGAAATTAGATGGAAAATTTGTAAATAAACAAGTTGTCATGAATTATGTAAATACTCTTCCACCACCTAGACTAATGCACGTTATAAATCATATTAAAAAACAATATGATAAAGATCAAAAAATAGTAACAAGTGATTTGAAAGTATTAATGAAAAGTGAAATGTAAATTAAATAATATCTTAATAAAAATATATTATTTAATAGTGCTTTTTTTAAAGTTAGAAGTATTCTTTGATGTTATTGAAAATATTTTTACCAATATCACATGCAAATTTAATCATTGTATAAACATTTGTATCATTAAAATCAGAATCTCCACTGCTTGAAAACGCCATTCTAATAATAGAATAATCGTCGTGAGGATGTTTTTTAATGAATCCAACATAACTTAATTCCAAATCTTTCTTATAATATTGTTCGTGTAAAATATATTCAATAACTTTTCCAATACTGTAATCTTCCCCTTTTAATACAACATCTACTGATTCATTCATTGCAGTAGAATCTTTATTTAATGTAAGACTTTGAGACTCACATTTTTGTGATATTTTATCTAGTCTTTGAATAATATTATCACATGCCATATGAATAATTTCAATGTTTTTGTATACACCTACACTTTCCAATTTGAAATCAAAACTATCTTTTATAAAATGTCGTTTAGCTTGTAATGTATACCAATTCTTTCTTTGATATTCAATCTTATTTTGACTTAATCCATTTGTTTCCAATTCTTCTGCGATACTTTGCCATTGATTATGTTGTTCTACTTTATCTTCTGTATTCTTATAAGCACATGTAGATGCAATATTATACATACCGTCTTCTTTGGCGGTTCCTGTTTTTAATTTTGCCGAAAGATGTATTTGCTCACCAGGAATATCATTTGATATTTTAGGACGCAATCTAGTAAATAGTATAAATTCTTTTGTAATTTTATTTGGTGGAAATATTTGTTTTGATTGTTCTTTTGTTAAATATTTATCACTTGCAATATCTTTTATTTTAAAATCACTTGTAGTGACATATGCTAATTTATCAGTATCGTTATCAATATTTAACTCAATTAAAAGATTATCGATTGTATCTTTTTCCTTAATATGAATTGGAATACACCCTAATCTTTGTTTTAAAATTTCATTATGAAACCTTGAAGTATTTATTGAGATTTGAATAGTGTCATTATTTGTATCAAATACAACAATAGGAAGATCTGATAAGATCACACGCCTAATAGCATTTATAATACTAACATTAGTATTTTTAATAGTAAATGTCAAAATACCTTTATTTTCTCCACCGTGTTCAACTTCTGGTAATTGAACAACTGTTGTAGTTTGACTTGGTTTAGATTCTTCAACTGTAATACTTGCCATATTATTATATTATAAATATATTATTTTAAATTAATTTCAATTTTAAATAAGTTAGAATTAACTTATCGAAAACTTTAGATATATAAAATGAGTAGTGTTCTATATTACAGTAAGTATTGTGAAAATTGTAAAAAATTACTATATGAATTGGGTAAAACAAAAATTCAGAAAAGTATTCATTTCTTGTCGATAGATAAAAGGATAAATAGAGAAGGAAAACTTTATATAGTATTAGATAACGGAAATGAAATTTATCTTCCTCCTAATATTACTAGTGTACCTACATTATTACTATTAAATAAAGGTAATAAATTACTTGTAGGTGAGGATGTTAGTAATTATTTTAGACCTCAAATAATGGGTGAAAAAACAAAAGCGGTTCCCAATAATTTGGAACCTTTAGCATTTTCTGGGTATGAGATGGGGACATGTATGAGTGATACATATTCTTATTTGGATCAAAGTCCGGATGAAATGAATGCCAAAGGAACAGGTGGATTAAGACAAATGCATAGTTTTGTAACAATTAATCAAAATGATAAAATAAATACACCTCCTGAAGATTATGAGCCTGATAAAGTAGGCCAAGTAGATATGGGTAAATTACAACAAGCGAGAGAGGCCGAAATATCAGTTCCATCGGCTGCTAATTCATTTTAATAAATTAAAATAATAATATTTAAAAATAATAATTTATTATAATTAAATGTCTTCCGTATTAAAAGCTTTTAACAATCATCTTTTAGAATTTATTGAAGATGTTATAAGAATATTTCCTAATAATCTAGATATCAAAACTGGAAAAACCTTTATTGAAGGTGTAAAAAGAGTAAATCCCAAAAAAATTATTACATATTGGAGGGATAACATATTAGCATTATATGAAAAAGAAATACTTGAAGAAGATATTACTTTTTTCGTTAATAAAGATTACAGAAATGATATAGGAACTGAGTCACAGACTTTGAAAGTCTTAGAAGATATTAGAGTTTTAGTAAGGGGAACAACAAAAGAAAATAAAGAAAAAGCTATGAAATATCTTCAAAATTTGACAAAATTATGCAAAATATATTTTAGTGATTAGTTTAATTTAAACATTAAATTTAAATTAAATATACAATGAATGATAGTATACCAGAAGAGTTCAAAAAAGTTGTAAAGGATTTTTACAAAGATATCTTGACTACATTCCCAGAATGTAAAGACAAATTAGGACCAAGTGAAGTATCTTTTTTGACAGATGAAGGCGACCCATTGATACTTTTTGAATATTGTAAAAAAGTATATCCTGAAAGATTTTTTGATATTTTATATCAAAATCAGGAAATTTTTGAAGACGAAGATATCAATACAAAATTTTTACCAAATATAGAATTTAAAAATTTATGGAACGAGGATATTAGTGATAAAACACGAGATGTTATATGGAAATATTTACAATTAATTTTATTTTCAGTATCAAAAGGATTGGAAGATGGTGAATCATTTGGAGATACCGCAAAGTTATTTGAGGCTATTGATGAAGGTGATTTAAAAAATAAATTGGAAGAAACAATGAAGGAAATGAACAATATGTTTAATGATGCAAGTAATAATATGTTTGAAGGGTTATCTGGAGAAACCTTTGATATGTCTGGTATAAATATGGAAGACATGCCTAATCCTGAAGAAATGCAAGATCATATTAATGGGTTATTAGGAGGAAAATTAGGAAGACTTGCACATGAAATAGCCGAAGAAACTGCTAGTGAATTAAATGTTGATATGGATGATGCTGCTAATGTTAGTGATGTATTTCAAAAATTATTCAAAAATCCTGGAAAATTAATTAATATGGTTAAAAAGGTAGGATCTAAGTTAGATTCTAAGTTAAAATCGGGAGAAATTAAAGAAAGTGAATTAATGGAAGAAGCATCAGAATTAATGGAAAAAATGAAAAATATGCCAGGAATGAAAAATATGGATAAAATATTAGGTAAAATGGGATTACCTACTGGTGGTAAAAACAGTAAAGTAAGTATGGGAGCATTTCAATCTCAAATGCGATCAAATATAGGTAAAGCAAGACAAAAAGAAAGAATGTTAAGAAAATTAGAAGAAAGAAAAAGACAAAGAGAATTACAACAACAACAACAACAACAACAACCACAATATACTACTTCATCTTGGGGAGATGATGTAAAAGTAGAAAAATCATCTAGAAATGGTAATAGTAAAAAGAAAAAGAAAAAAAAGAGAAAAAAGAAAAAGAATAAAGAAAAAGTGCAAAAGGAAAATTAAAAAATAACTATTTACTATATATCTAATGGTTAGTTTTTGGTTAGAAAATCCCAACACTTTATTAAATAAAAATTATATCACGGAAATATGGCCAAATAGTGATTTTAATTTAGCACGCAAGTTAAATGCAATAACTAGATTAATAATAATATTAACTATTTTAGGGTATTTCTTTACAAAATCTCCTTATATCCCAGTATCTGCTTTAGTTAGTATAGTTATACTAGTTATTATTTATAAAACAAAGATGAAAACAGAAAAGGTAGAAGAATTTGTTGGTAGTTTTAAAAAAAGAGATGCTGCTGTCAAAGATTTAGATACAATATTACAAAAAGAATTTACGATGCCTACAAAAAAAAATCCAGTAATGAATGTTTTAATGACAGAATATAGTGAAAATCCTAAAAGAAAACCTGCTGCTCCTTCGTATAATGAAGTTGTAGAAGAAGAAATAAATGAAAAAGCTCAAAGGAAGGATAATAAATTATTTAAAAATTTAGGCGATAATTTATCATTTGAACACTCTATGAGAAATTTTTATGCTATGCCTAATACTAAAATACCAAATAATCAAAAAGATTTTGCTATGTTTTGTTATGGTAATATGCCCTCTTGTAAAGAAGGTTCTGCATTACAATGTTCAAAAAATAATGCTCTTTTTAGAACAACTTAATTTTTTTAAAATAAAATTATCTTAAGTAAAATATATAGAAATGGCAAGTGTATATAACTTTACTTTTGATAATTTAACTGGACTTAATGATGATTCTTGTAGTATCTCAGAAAGAGAAATGCAAAATCAGAATTTTGGCAACTATAATGTTCAAAGTTATTTTTTACAAAATTGTGGAATGACAAAACCTATTGCTTTTGCAACAAGTCAGCCTAATGTATTTTACAATGGAAGTCACATGATTGGTTTAGGAGGTTGTAATGTTGATAGTGATTCTAATCTTAAAATTGGAAGTATTCAAACTAATCCAAAATGCAGAATAAGTCTTCAACAAAGACCATTCTTAACTGTTCCATTTTTAGGAAGAGGTCCTTCAAGACCTATTGAGGAATCTCAATTACAACAAGGGGCATATTCTGGAGATAAAAAATCGTGCAAAAATCTTACAGAAAAAACTCTTAAAACTAACCAAGAACTTGTTCCTTCTTTGAAATCTAGCATTCAAAACCCTGCGAACTTATGCGAAGGAATTGCTGCGGATGGTTGGATTAGAGGAGGATTACCTTCTAGAGAGTTATCTCGCGATCAAGATTATTTTTCAAAATGCAATTAAACATTATTGAATAAATATAATTATATGTATAATTATTCAATAAATCTTACCTATTTAAACTTAGATGATGAAAAACAAGACACACAATTTCGTAAAGAACTTTTGGATGTTTTTGGTGTACCAGAATATCACCATAAAACAATTATGACAACTATAGACACAATTTATAATACATATAAAAATAATAAACAACTTGTAAATATTTTAAATGAAGTAAAAAATAATTGGCGTTTTCCTTTTGAGTTAGATCAAGCAACTGCATTTACTATGATGTTTTCATTTGACAATTTTTATTTATTTCATAATGTATTAGGTGAATTGGAGAGAAATTCGAAAATTAATGATACACTTTATAATAAAATAATTCAAAATTTACAAAAAAAATAGTTTATAATTATATATGTCATCATTAAAGAATTCACCAGGACAATATTGCTTAGAACAAAAAGCATTCAAAGATCAGGTTCAATATAGGGAATATACACATAGTCAAGTCCCTATTAATAGTAAATTACCTGGTTTAGGAATAAATGTAGGTAATATGCGAGGAGGATATTTTAATAATATCCTTTCTAACAACGCGGCAAATATTGAAAGTCATTTATATGGAATTAAACAAATTGACTTAACTAAACCTAAAACCAAGTTTGTTGCAGAATTAAATAAATTACCAGAAGAACAATGGTTCAAAACCCCTAGAGTTTTTGTTCCTGAACCACTTGTTGTTGAAAAAAATCAAAGACCTGTAGGACCATATTCTGGCGTGTAAATTTATATAATATATTATTTTATTATATAAATGACTAGTAGAGATTCACACGACCCTAAAAGAGAACAATATATAAGCCATAAATTATATTTACAACGAAGAACCGCTAACAGATATTATAATTTAGGATATATGATGTATAAATCTATTATCGATGATACAACAAATAATACAGCAACAGCAGCTAATTTACAGGAAGCCGTCAAAAATTTTGATATTGCGTTACTTTTTAATCAAAATGATGTTGACGCAAAGGCTAGAAAGGATGATTTATGTGACAAGTATGGTGCACCTAATGGAAGTATTAATCAAATTTTAACTCAATCAATTATTAACACAGCAAAAAATGAAGCAAAGAAAATTCATAAAAATTGTACTTGTTAATTAATATTTTATTATTTATTGAATAAATAATAAAAATTATATATATAATGTCATTTCCTAGTTATGGTAATTATATTTCAGGAAGAAGAGCATATAGAAGTGGTGAATCATGTATCGCTGCTGGTCCAAAGGGAGAAAAAGGTGATAGCGGTGGTCAAAAGGGAGAAAAAGGACAAAAAGGGTTGAAAGGACAAAAAGGTGGTAAAGGAGATAAAGGCGAACTTGGTTTACAAGGAATAACAGGACCTACAGGAACAGTTTTAGGGGGTGTAGGTATGTTAGATACTTGGAATGTTGATCCAGGAATTACTGCTGATGGTATTATAAATTTTGTTCAAAATACTTCTAGTTGGTTAGGTAGTGTTAGAGATAATACAAATCAAATGAGTTTTTCAACAGCTGCTGCCGAGGAATGGTTTACATTTCCTCAAAGTGGTGTTTATATTATAGATTGTGTTTTTAAAATGAGAGCAGACACTAATACTGGTGGGTCTCCGGAGCGCGTTTATGTAATGTTACAAATAAGCAATAATGACTTTGTTTCGGGTTCTATAACAACTGTCGGCTATTTTTATGCAGCAGATGGTGAAACAAATCACGGATCTGAGAGCACTATGACAATAACAGGAACTAGATCAATAACCGTTGATTCATCTACAACAAAAATTAGATTTTTATTTAATGAAGTTTCGGCTGGCGAGATATATAGTAATGAAGCTTATTCTTGGGTAACATTTACTAGAGCAGGATTACCAGGAGAAAAAGGTGCAAAAGGAGCTCAGGGAGCAACAGGAACAGTTTTAGGTGGAGTTGGTATGTTAGATATGTTACATGTCACTAGCTCTACTATAACAGCTGATACAGACAATGTGGAATATACACAAACTCCTGAAACAATTGTGGGAACAGGTGCAACATATGGAGTAGTAAGAGATTCAGTAAATCGTATGTTCTATCAATCAGGGACTACTGTCGGAGATGGACACGGACTTCGTTTCCCTCAAACAGGTGTTTATACGATTGAATCTACACATAGATTCAGAAGTGATCTTACATATATAAATTCAGACCATCATATTCTAGTTCAAATGTCTAATGATACTAGCACTTCATGGGAAACTATAAAAGAAATTACAGCATTTACAAACCTAAATCAACAAGAATCAACATCACAATTATTTCATACTTTACACGGTAAAACCACTGTTAGAATTACTAATACAACTACAGAGAGAATTAGATTTAAATATAATTCAGGGAATCAGGGTGGTTCAACAACTAATGCATTAATAGGTGGTAATTCCCGACATTCTTACATTATAATTACTAGAGCAGGATTACCAGGAGAAAAAGGTGCAAAGGGGGATAAGGGTCAAAAGGGTGAAATTGGTTCAACGGGTGCAGCTAGTACAGTAGCAGGACCAACAGGACCAACCGGACCAAGTGTTCTTACGGGTATATATACATTTTCTATGATTTTACAAGGAGCGAAAACCACTTGGGTGGATAAACCACCAAATCCTGTAAATATTGCCGGTGTTGCACCTTCATTCACCGACCTTGATGAACTGGAGTTTATTACTCCAGGAGCTTTTTGTGGAATTGATTTGACTACGTACAGCAATTATTCATTTCCTATAGTAAATGCGGATGATTCATTAACTGTGGATGTTGCTGGTAGAACTGCACATAATAGTATATTTGGATATGTTATACCTGCCACAGGAATATTATTAGGATTTACAGTTGATTTAGTTACAAAAGCAGGACCAAAACCTGAGTTTTACGTGTTTGTTTATGATTCTGCCTCCACTACTGCATCATTTGTAGGTGCAGTGCAAAATGGAGGAACTAATACAGAAGATTTTGCAAGTGCTTATACCTTTAATGTTAATAGTAAAGTAATATGCAAGGCTGGAAATTATCTTTTTGCTGTCTCAAAGATGGGTGGAAGCCCAAGCGTAAAAGATTTAGTTCATATTACAGCATATGTTAGATATGAATAATAAATCAATTATATAAAGTATTTAAATTATATAATTTATTAATAATTATATGGAAGAAGAATTACAAAAAGAAATAGAAAAACTAAAGAAAAAAAATATCGTGTTGCAAGGTATTATAAGTAATTTGCGCGATAAAGAAACAGAAAAAACTGAGATTAATGAATTATCACATATTAGAAAAAAGGGTTTTGACACTGGAAAAACTTCACCAACTCCAGTAATGATTACAATAGACAATTTTTATAGTAATCCATTAGAAACAAGAAAACATATATTGAAACAAGAGTTTAAGGTTAGAGGCAATTATCCGGGTCAAAGGACTGTATCTTTTGCCACTTCTCAAATACAAGATTTAATTCAAAAATGGGTTGAACCATTTGGTGGAAAAATAACTCAATTCCCAATGGATAAAGATAGTTACAATGGAGCATTTCAATATACAACATCTAGAGATAGATCGTGGTTCCATGTAGATTCGTGGAATAATTGGGCAGGTGTATTATATATGACTCCTGATGCTCCAGTTAATGGAGGAACAGGGTTATATAGATATAAAGATGGTACTAGATTTGAATGGGAACAAAAAAAAAGAAATAATAAAAAAGAAATGGATTCTGCATCTCAAGATGTATCAAAATGGGAATTGGTTGATAAAGTAGGTAACATTTTTAATAGACTTGTGATTTTTAATGCGAATCATTTTCATTGTAGTATGGACTATTTTGGAAATGATAAAGAAGATGGAAGATTATTTCAAGTTTTTTTCTTTTCAACCGAAAAACAGAATTGTTAAATACATATAATAATTAAATATGTATTTAATTAACTTTGGGAGTTGCCCATTGCGCATAAATAGCACCGGATTTTTCGTCTTCTGGTCTATCATCAGTATAATAATACATAGCAATTGATAATCTATCATAATCAGCATTCCATTTACTTAAATGCCCGTGATAAGCATCGTCTGTTGTTCTGAATATAACTGCTCTATTGAATAAAGGGGCTATTTTTTTTTCACATTTACTCATATCTTTACTCCATAATTCTAAATGACCATTGTATTCTTCTTTATAATTACTATTCATATACAAAAGTAAATTCAATCGTCTATATTTTTTTGTTTCATTATGTATATTGAAATCTGCGTGTATATCTAAGTGTCCGCCTTTTTTTGTTTTGTGAATACCACCTCCCATAAGAAAAGTATCTGCTTGCAACCCTTTTATTTGAGTTAAAGATTCTAGATATTTTATCATATTTGGTGAATTTAAATAAGCTGTTGTTTTTTTTACAGATTCACTACATTTATCCATATCCATAACATATGATTTATTTACACTTACATTAGGTAAACCTTGTATATCAGCAGATTCAAAAATAGAATCATCCATATTTCTAATATCTTTTTCAACCTGTGATAAGATTTCTTGATCGTCTATAAAGTTATCTATCACTATATAGTTAAATGGTTCATTAGATAAAAATTCATTTGTTTGTATTTCAATATCATCACTTTCCTTTTTTTTCAATAAAGATAAATAATGTTCAAAATCTGTTTTATAATCATAACTTTCGATTTCATCCATTTTTTCTGCTGGTATTTCAAATTCTTTCTTAAAAGAAAATTTACCAACTCCTCTATAATTTTTATGAGTGTATAATTCAAAATCTATATCCTCTTTATGATATTTCATAATGTAATATATTACTTTCCATACATCTCCTGTCCACGGCTCTCTATATTTCAATATATCATTTTCATATACATGTTTAATAGGTATCTTATATTGTTCTCTTTCTGTTTGTGGATAAATATCATCTATAAATATAATACCATCTTTTTCCAAACATTGAATTGCATTATTAAAATCTCTCCTGACAAAATCACTTTGATGCATTCCATCTATAAATATCCTATCAAACTTTTCAAAATTACTTGCGAAAAATTCATCACTCGTTATCTTTAATATTTTATCATCTTTTATTTTAGGGTCAGGATCTACACCTATTTTGGATTTACAATTTATTTTAGTAAATGTAGTACCATATTCTACCCCAATTTCAACATATATATGTTCTTTATTTGTATATTTGTTTACAATAGACGAACGAGTAGGAAATATTTTAACTGTTTCAAGTGTTTCATTTTTAATAATTTCATAATTTTCAGTATATTTGCATATCAAATGAAAATAATTTTCTAATTCATCAATAGAACAATCTAAACCATAACATTTGATTCTATCAAAACCTTCTTGTTCTAATATATCTATTATATTATTAGTTGTTTCTGTATTCGATAACAATATAAAATCATTTCTCGTGTTTTTATAAGCTTCTTTTATTTTTTCATCGTATAAACTACCAATACCTAACAAACAATATTGTTTGTCGTAATCTGGATTTACAGTAATATTGCATACTTTGTGTTCCCAATCGTTTCTTTTCCATATATTTGACCTAACCTTGTTTATATATTTTTCATCTTCATGTGCATCTTTATCTTTCATTATTTCATTAACATTATACATTTTGTAAAATTGTGGTTGTAAATAAAATGGACCTAATCTGTTTATTTCTTTATTTCTTATCAATGAAAAATTATTTGCATTATTATTCATAAATTGAATATAACCTGCTTTATGTATTTTTGCTATTTTTGTATTACACATTGTTCTCATCAATATTTCAAAATCATCACAAATAGGTAAAAATTCACTATAATTACCCAAATCAAGTAATGTTTTTTTCCTCCAAATTCTTGGATGATTTGGTAAACATACTAGATGACTTGAGGTAATATTATTTATTCCTGGACAAACACAAACAGACAACCATTTATTTTTAAATTTTTGTTTATAATATCCTGTGTAACCTTTTCCAAAAACTTTTGACATTTTATATGAGAAATCTCTACCATCTTCATACATATTTATAAAATCTGAATATACAAATCCTATTTCTTCATTTTTTTCAAATATATTATAGGCATCTTCCAATATTGGTGATAATATAATATCATCATGATCTAATTCTAATAAATATTTACCTCTACACAGTCCAACTGCTTCATTTTTAACATTTCCTATATTTCCACTATTGCAATCTCTTTTGTATAATCTTATTCTTTTATCTTTTTTACAAAACTCCCTAAGAAAATCAAAATGTTCATCTTCAGGTGAATCATCTAAAATGACCCATTCCCAATCTTTTAAACTTTGAGTTACTAACCCTGAATAAGCTCTTTTAATTTTATCATATGATTTATAACATGTTGTAAATATTGAAAAAATTGGTCTAGTTTTTTCTCTATTCATTATTACATTATTTATATAACAATAATTTACATTAAGATTGAATTCATTTATATTATTAATTTCTTTTTTATGTATCCATCTACTTGATATTCTACGAGGAATAATTTTTGAAACAAGAGAATTATATTCTTTATCATCTGGACCATAAGTTACTAATAAATGATAATTAGGGTCATACATATTATTTAATTTTGATATTTCTTCTTTTGATATTATTTCAACCGTACAATTTAATTTATCTTTATTTTCTTCCAAAAAACTATCTATTTGGTTATATTTATTATCTCTTAACAGATACACAAAGGGATATTTATTCATATAAATATTCTTTTGCTATTATGTTTAAATTATTTATTAATCAATAATTTTTTCAATCCTTCTTCCAAATTCATAGTAATTTTCCAACCCATTTTTTTAAGCTTTTCATTCGATATGTAATATCTTTTATCATTAAATGGTCTATCTTTAATATATTCGATAGAATCTTCAATAGATACTTTTATTTTTGATAAATTATGTATTTTCCTTGCAAGTTCTAGTATACTTATTTCCATATCTTCATCACATCCTATATTATAAATTTCCCCTATTTTCCCTTTTTCTAGTATTTTTATAAATGCGTCGGCTGTATCATTTACATGTAAAAAACCTCTTACACAATCTCCGCTGCCTTGAATTGTTATTTTTTTACCTGAATTTAACTGATGTATGAACTTTGGAATAACCTTTTCTGGATATTGATTTGGTCCATATACATTATTACCTCTTGTTATTATAATAGGCATATTAAAAGATTTTATATATGATTGAACAAATGACTCTGCTGCTGCTTTTGATGCAGCATATGGATTTGTTGGACATAATAAAGATTGCTCTGTCTTTTTATTTTCTGTTATATCTAATAATGATTCACCATATACTTCATCTGTAGATACGTGAATAAATCTTATAATTTTATTATAGATTCTACAACATTCTAATAAAGTATGGGTGCCAATTACATTATCTTGGGTATATTGTAAAGAATCCGTAAATGATGTTTGAACATGAGATTGAGCTGCAAAATGAATAACTGTATCTATATTGTAAAATTCAAGTATATGTTTTAATAAGTCTTGAGAACAAATATTACCTTTTACCAAAGTATATCTATTACTATTACGCACCCTCTCGTTTACATTATTTATATCGGCACAATAATACAAAGCATCAATATTTATTATATTGATATTTGGATATCTATCATAAAAGATATTAATAAAGTTTGAACCTATAAATCCACACCCTCCTGTAACTAATAAATTTTTAGAATTGGAGAGATAATTTTTTGATGGCATTACTTTCTTTACATAATTTTTTAAAATATTTTCTACAGAATCCTTTATATTTTTAATATCTGGATATAAAGATTCAAGTCGGGTTGTATCCAAATAATTATTGCTTCTATCTGATGCTAATATCTTTCTCTGTTCTTCTAATGTAAAATTTTTCCAACTAAAATTAGGATTTACATATTGTTTGTACATAGTTAAAATTTCATTATGACTTATTAATCCAGGATTTGTTAAATTCATAGTTCCTACATATTGTTTTTCCATCATATTTAAAACAATTGGTAGTAACTCTGGTAAAACAGTCATTGAATTTTTAATAGAACAAATCTTATCATAAGTGGTTATTTTAGTTATAAAATTTCTAGGATTATCAATATTTGTTATAGGCATTCTTATTCTTAAATTTAAAGTTGTTGGAGTATCTTCCATTATCCTGATTATCTGATCTGTTGCACCTTTTACTATAGAATAACTTGAACCAAAAAAATTAGGAAAATCTGTTTCCTTAAAACCATTCTCTTCTTTTTCATAAGGATGATTTTCATCATATTTAAATATACAACCGGTTCCAAGATATGTATAATGTATTCTATGTTTTCTACATATTTTTGAAAGAAGAAGAGGACCTAATAAATTATCTCTTATATTTTCTTTTAATTTACCAGACTGTTCCAAATAGTCAATTGTAGAGTATTTTTTACCATCAATTGACCCATGAGTTCTTCCAGTAAAAGAAACAATGTGTGTTGGATTATATGCATTAATATCTCTTGTAATATCGTCAATATTTTCTATTCGAGTATTCAAACATACAAAATCCTTTCCTGATTGTTTTAATATATCAACAAATTGACTACCAATCCAACCCTTACTCCCGTAAACTATAATTTTTCTCATAAGCATTATAATTTATTTAAAAACTTATTCTGTAAATAGTTTATCAATATCTTTTATTAATTCTTCTGGAACATCGAATTTCTTACAATATCTTTTGAATTTTCCATAAAATATCCAATCATCTTTATTTATATGTTCAATAAAGTGTTTTAAGTTATTATTTGTCATATGAACATAAATATTATCTGCATATTTTGCCATAAATATTTTTAATAATATATCATTTGCTTTTTCTATTTTATTAAGATAATAATAAATTACTAACATTTCAGAATACAAAGAATGATCGTGTATAAAATTTATAAAAAACAATTTGTGGTTTTTATCTTCTTTACTACATTTTTTTAACATATCAAAATATATTTCTCCTTGAGCAAAATTATTTTCTTCTCTACATTTTTTTATTAATTCAAAAAAACATTCCCATCTACTAGAATCATATTGATAAGACCTATAATACCAGTACCAAGATTTTTCCTCTTCACCTAATTCTTTATATAAATTACCTAATTGATAACAACTCCAATATCTTTCTTGAGGCCATTGTCTTTTTTCGTTTGCCGCGACTTTATACCATTCTATTGCTTTATTCCAATTTTCTTTTCCAGAAAATCTAAAACATTCTGCTGTATAAAATCCATATCGTGGTTGTAGATTATCATTTTTCTTATAAGCATCTTCTAATATAATAGCATCTTCATAATACTTATGATCACCTTTTTTATTTCTAGCACTTATAACCACATTTGTTGCAATATGATAATTTCCTTCAATTGTTTTGACATCGTATGGTTCTTTTGTAGATATTATTTCGTGCATAACTCCTTCATAATACCATTTAGTATGATTACATAATAATGGCAATCTTTTAAATTGAAGCATATGACCAAAGTGCATTATATAAGCATAACCTTTTTCCAAATTTGGAAAATCTATTTCTCCTACTATTCTATCATCTGCATCAAAAATAAATACAAAATCTGTTTTCTTATATGCATGATTTAATGCACTTGTTCTGTTATGAGCAAAATCTTTCCATTCTTCTTCTATTAACTCTCCGTCTATTCCTTTAGATTTAAAAAAATTTTTAATTAGTTCTACTGTATTATCTGTAGAACCAGTATCACATATTACCCAATAATCTATTGGAACCTTATCTAATATATTTTGTAGTGTATCTACTATTATGTCACATTCATTTTTAACTATCATATTTAAGCAAATTGTTGATTTTTCCATATAACTAATAATTTTTATAATTTTTAAATATTAATACATATTAATGTTTAAAATACGTGTATTTTAACTTATATTAATATAATCAATAATTATAATGAATAAGGTTTTTTTTCAAATAGGAACAAATAATGGAAATGATCGTTTTAGAGATTTATGTATTAAACATAAACCAACTATGATAGTGTTAGTTGAACCTAATATTATACATATGAAAGATATTGAAAATAATTATAAGGATATACCTAATATTCATATATTCAATAATGCAATATATTATGAAGATAATAAAGAGATTGAACTATACTTACCAGCAATTGATGGTGTTTATGGAAATAAAGCAGAAAATGGTCATACATACTCAACTGGTGAATTTAGTTTAATACCTATGAATGATTGGGGTGAAAAAAAAAATATGATTAAAATGACAACAAAAACAATAACCTTTGATACCATTTGTAAAAAACTAAATATTACTGATATAGCATATTTACAAATTGATACAGAAGGGTTTGATAGTGAAATCATTCAAATGTTGGATTTAAATAAATATAATATAAAATATATACGATATGAAAAGTGGGCTTTTCCTGAATGCAAATTTGAAAAATATCATAATGAAAATAAAGAAAAATTAGGCATAAATGGTATGAGAATTGTTGAAGAAAAATTAAAGAAAAATGGTTATACATTAAAAGATATAAGTGATCGGTCTGGTGACGATATATTAGCACAAAAGATGTAATTAAGTAAATTCTCAAATAATTATTGGATTTATCACTATCATATTTAAGCAAATATTTTTGTAATTTTTAATATTAATATATATTATTAATATAAGATGGCTTTTACTAGATTTAATTATGATGACTGTAGAACAAAAAAAAAATTACAAGAATCTACTGGTCCTGGAAGATATTCATTAAATATGCCAGGAAATGGATCAAATCCTTGCTTTTTTAATGATCCTCAAATAAGAGTGCAAAAATGGGGAGCTAATTTAAGGTCTGTAGTTAATGGAGAACCTATTGATATCGATAGTGATTTAACTGGTAGAACAAGAAAATTAAGAAAATATTGTAAACAGTATAAATTCCCCAATACAGGAGTTCCAGTTACAGAAAAGGTAGAATACCCTGTATGTGGTGAAGCTTTAACTGACGAATCTAGAGCAACACATCCGGCTTGGCAATATAGGGCTTTACCTCAAAATAGAGAATATCCATTATTCTTTAATCCCCAAGAAAATACTTGTATGCAATTTCATAATAACTTAAATACCCGACTTTTAGAAAGAGATAATTTTATTCCAAAAGTTCCTTGTCTTAAGGAAAAATAAATATGTATTTTAGCATTTAAAATATATATTACTTATATATAAATGGCTGAAGTAGCGATACCTATTGCAGTTCTAGGAGTAATGTATATTATTTCCAATAAAGATAATGAAAAAGAAAAAAAAGAAGCTTTTACAAATAATACTCCAACACAACCTAGAGTAATAAATTATCCAAAAGATCCAAAAAAGGATCTTTTAAATGAAACAAATGTTCAAACTTATCAAGGGTATAAAAATAGAAATGAAAATTTATATCAACCTACTGGATATAAAAAAGCATTAGAATTGAATGAAAAGAATACAGGAAATTTTCAATCACTTACTGGAGAAACTATGCATAGTGGTGATTTGGAACATAATAATATGGTTCCATTCTTTGGTTCTAAAATTACACAAGGAACTGGAGAAAAGGGTTATGAAGGTTTGCTTGATTTATATACAGGAAGTGGTAGTCAACAAAATAAAAAAGAAGGTATTGCACCTCTTTTCAAACCACAAAAAAATATGAATTATATTAACGGAGCTCCTAATCAAAGTGAATTTATGATGAACAGACAAAGATCCGTGTTAACATCAAAAATGAATAATGTAAAACCATGGGAAGAAATAAGAGTTGGTCCTGGTTTAGGAAAAGGTTACTCTAGTGAAGGTTCCGGTGGATTCAATTCAGGAATGGAAGCAAGAGCGGCACATTTACCAAAAACGGTTGATCAATTAAGAGCATCTACTAACCCCAAAGTAACATATGGAGGACAGGTTTTAGGAGCATATGTTGGTAATGGAGCTGCATCAGGAGGTAACGATTTATTACAGGAGGCTAAAGCTAAAGGAACACCTATTCAACAACAATTTAAAAATAGACCAGATACTTATTATATTAATTCTGCTAGTAGATGGTTTACAACAACTGGTGCAGAAAAAGCTCAAACTGCTAGAAGTGCTCAAGTTTTACAACCAGAAAATAGAACTACTACCACACGAGAATATTTTGGAAATGCTGCTGATAGAGAATCAAAAGGACCTCATCAACCTGGTCATTACAGACAATCACATAAGGTTGTACTAGGTACCGAAAATACAGGGCCTGCCGACAAACAAGGAGGATGGGGAGCAACAAATAAAGATTATGGAAAGGCCGGTTATAAAGCTAGACCAAATGCTAGGACATTTACAGGAACAAAAAGTGAAATGGGAGGAGCAGGTTCTGTTGTTAGTGCATTAACCGCACCTCTTATGGATCTTTTAAGACCTACTCGCAAACAAAATGTTGTTGGTAATATGAGACCTATGGGTAATGTCCAAGGTATTGTTGGTAACCACGCAGAACCAGTTTGGAATCCTAATGATGCACCTGCTCCTACTATTAGAGAACAAACTGAAGCTACTCCTCATATGTTGATGGGAGGGGAAAGTAAAACAGACGGTTACTTAATTAGAAAAGATAGACCAGTTGCACAAGAAAGAGATACAACTAGTCACGAATATTATAATAATGCTGGTGCTCAATCTGGAACAACTGCCCCAAGACCATACGATGCAGATTATAATGCTAGATTAAATCCAAATAAACAAATTATTAGTAAGGTTGATAGATATAACATCGGTAATAGTAGCTTAACATCTCATGCACAAAATGTTACAACCTTTTCAAACACTGCTACAAAGGCAGCAACTATTACACCCAATATGCCAAAGGCTGCTCCTTCACAACAATTAGTTGGACAACTTTCTGGAAAACATACTCGTGAAAGAGCTGTTAATTGCCAGAGAAATAATCCTGGTATGGTTCAAGCGTTCAATAATAATCCATATTCTCAATCCCTTCAGAGTTGGGCTTAAATTGATTAAAATAATTTGAATTAAATTATATTAAAATGTATAATTTAATTAGACACTCCGTATGGACTGATGATTGGCAAATGACGAAAAATAATAGAAATGTTCCGCCGGGATTGATGCAATATAAAGTTTCACAAGAAGTTATATTATCTTTACTACCAAATGGTAATAAAAATATTAATTGTGTTTATAATAAAGATTGGTCCTTTGCACAACATACACTAGAAAATTTACAGAAACTAACTCCCAATACAAAAACAGGAAAAGCTAATAAATGGAAAATAATTCTTATAATAAAAGCTACGAGAGAAGATGGTAAAGTGTCTTTAAAAGGAGCTTTACTTAATAAAAATACAAATGAAATAGCATTAATGTCTAGTATAAATACAAAAAATGATGATGCGAGATGTAGATTAGTAAAATCATTACATAAGGATTTTAAAATTTGTCAGTGTAAAATGGTTGCCCCACTTATATTTTGGGATGAACTCAAAAATAGATTGTTATATTAAAATGAATATTTAATTAATTTTCCTAGTTCTTTTTTTTCGGTTCTTCTTTATCCTTCTTGTTTTTCTCTTCTTTTGTCGTTTTCTTGTTTTTCTTTTACCTCCTTGTTTTGGACTGGGTTGTTTGACTCTGGATAAGGTTTTATTCATTACTTCTACTGCATTACTTTTTGTAGTTTGACGCAATAATTCTTGTAACTGTTTAAACCAACCTAATATTTTTTCAGGATATATATTTCGTTCTCCCTCCAACATTCGTTGTTTGAAATTAATTGTTGCATGATTCAATAAATTATCAATTAAGGACACCTGATCTTGAATAGGAATATCTTCTACATATTGTTTTTTAACATCTTTATATAACATTCCAACATTGTATGTAATTTCTGATATTGCATCATATTCAGTAGGATTTCTATCGTTTCTGTATTCACCTATATTTATTCTTGCTGTTATTTTTAAAGGAATATTACCATTATTTACCATTTCAGCTGCTTTTGGAGCATCACGACTCCATTCTATTTCTATGGGGTTAAATATTTTAAATTCATCGCTTTTTAAACTTTGTCTTATTACGCGTTTTACTATTTGTCTCATATTTGACACTTCACTACCGAGCTTTGATATGTTATAAACTTTAATATCGATATCTTCTGTATCATAATATCCATTAGATAACAGATGTGTTGCAAACCCTCCAGTTACTACTAATCCAATACCTTGCTTTTCTAATCTAGGTATCAATTCACTTCGTATATATTCTAACATTTTCTCTTGATATGGCTTTGCTAGCTTCATCCTTGCCTCTCTTTTTATTCTTTCACTTTTAAATATATCTTGAGTTTGTAAATATTCATATAATTCCGTTATTCTAGATATTAATTGTTCATCTAATGAACTCAAAGGAACTTCTTCTTCTTTTGACATACCTTCATCTTTGGGCTTTGCTGAGGCTGCTGCCTCCTCTTTTTCTTGTATTTTAAGCTCTTCTGCTCTTAATCGCAATGCTTCTAGCTCTGCTTTTTTCGCAGCCTGTTCCGCTTCTTTTTTCTTTCTAGTCCTCTTATTTTGTTTTTGTCTCTTTTTTTTCTCTCTCTTTTTCTGTTTTTCCTTTTCTTTTTTAGAATATTCTTCAAGTAGTTGATTTTGGGCGTCGGTTGAAACTTCTTCTCGTTCTTGTGCCAACATAAACATTATATCTTCATTTTCCTTGATTTCTAACCCCTCACATAAATTTATAAGTGATTGAAGAGTATCTGTCCATAATAATATTTCTTCTTTTTTCGGTTTTATTTTTTCATATATATCTATATATTCATCAAATAAGTTTTCAGCGTCTTTTTTTGTATAACTTGGAACATTTGCTTCTTTCATATGTTGAAATATTTCATTTGATATTCCGTTTTTTACTTCTTGTTGTATTTTTAACTCGTCTGTATATTTTTTATGAGATGCTGTTAACAATATTTGTGCTTTAGTTATCTCTTCTTCTAATTTTTTTAATTGTGATCGTTGTTCCTCTTTGACTTTTATTTTTGTTCGTTTTAATAAATCATTTCTTGACTCCAAATTTCCATACTTCCAGTCATCAGTCAATGTTGCAATAGTTGCTGCATTTATCGCCTGAAGCTGCATATTTTCGTCGGAGAATTTTGTTTTGACTATATTTTCTGCATGACGAAGGGACCTCATATTACCTATATGAGTCGCCTGAATTTTAGATATTTCTATTTTTTGCATTATATATCCCATAAAACTCCTAGCAAAATAATCTAATTCATCTTGCTTTGCCTTTGCTAAATCGTGAACACTACTTTCATTTAAGTCTTCTCTTGGATGTGTTAATCCGGCTACATCTGGATTGGTTTCTGCCAAATAAACTTCATTAGAAAATCTCTGTCTAGTTGTTTTTGAATCTAACATTGATTGTAAATTTAAACCTTTTATTATAGATATTATTTTGGGAATACTTGCTCTCATAACGCCCTCTTTAGGTTCGTCACATATTTTACAATTTGGGTCATTTATTCTATTTTCTTCACCACAGTTATCACAATTCCAATTTGATGTTAATGCTGCCATATATAATATATTAATATAAATATTCAATTATCCATACTGGTATTAAATAAACAACTGCATTCATATTCATCAAAGACAAAACAAACGAAATACCTAATGCTAGATATATAAACCATTGGGGAATTTTTACATAGTGGCGCAAAATTAAAACAAAAATTAATGCAAAAATTGCAACTCTTCCAAATGGGCAAATTCTCACACCATATTCATCTCCTACTAAATGTTCAAACCACCATCCGTTTGGACTGCGTAAAACATTAAAATCTATACTTGTTTCGAAAAACAAAAACATAAAAATCAAATAAAGCGACTCTAAAAGAGATATCTTTAGCGAGGGCATATATAATATAATTATAATATATATATTATGGCAACAATACGACCTGATTATTATGTACTATGGAATACTGATAATGAAGGAGAGAAATATTATATAGCAGAAAAGACAGGAGAAACCAGTAAATATATATATGTAAAATATGATGTAGCTGGCAATGAAACTAGTTATTTTAAAAAAGATGATGTCAATAATTCTAAATCTGAACAAGGACTTTATAATGTTTTAACAAGTGAACAATGGGCGGCGTATATTTTAGTTGAGATGCAAGATGCGTATTATAATCCACCAGAAGGTGCTATTCAATCAGCTTCACAAAAAGGAGGTGGACGAAAACGAAAAAAAGGAGGAAGAAAAACTCACCGTAAGAGAAAGAAGAAAACAAGGAGAAGAAAAACCAAAAGAAGAAAAACCAAAAAAAGAAAAAAGAAAAGAAGAACAAAAAAAGCAGGTGTAATTCCTCGTCAATCAATAAAACCTGGTAGTAGGGGTCTTACTGACAAGGAACAAGGGCTAAGAATGTACCATAAAAAAAAACAAGATTTCAAAAAAGAACGAAAGAAAACAACAGAAATACAAGATAAATTAAGTAAAAGCATTCAAAAATTAAAGTCTGCAAATAAATCACGGAATTTACCTAATATTTCACCATTAACGATAACCCCAAGTCCAAGACCAATGAAAATGACAGAATTTATGACAAGTCCTATGACTACTCCTGTACAATCACCAAAAACAGGAGGAAGAAAAAAAAGAAGAACAAGACGGAAAAAAGGCGGTGGTGATTTTTATATGGTAGCATTTGGCAATCCTCCAACAAAATATTGGGTTCAGCCGCAGAATGAGGATGGAGATATAAAGGTTCGGAGGGACCCATATGTTCTATATGAATTCAAAGAAATTAAAACGGACGAACCTTTAAAACCAATAAAATTATTAGAAGTAAAGTTAGTTGATGGCAAGAAACAGTATATAGTCAAAAATATAGCAATGCCAAAAAAATAAAAGATAATTATTTTTTAAATAATTCTAGTTAGAGATAATTCAACTATAATTATTATATGTCGTTAGATATTCATAGAAAAATAAAAGATAAGTTGGATTTTTTTATAAAAGAAAATAAGATTCCACATATTATATTTTATGGTCCTTCTGGAAGTGGAAAAAGAACTATATTACATGAATTTATTAGCAATATTTATAAGAGTGATAAACAAAAGATTAACCAATATGTAATGTATGTTGATTGTGCACACAGTAAAGGAATTCGTTTTATAAGGGACGAGTTGAAATTTTTTGCAAAAACAAATATTCATAATAAAAGTAATCTATTTAAAAGCATAGTATTGCTTAATGCAGATCAATTAACAATGGATGCACAATCAGCATTAAGAAGATGCATTGAGAAGTTTAGTCATACAACTAGATTTTTTATTCTTGTTGAAAATGAAAATAGATTATTAAAACCTATATTATCTCGATTTTGCAATATGTATATTCCTTTACCAATTATTGGAAAAAAATCACAAAGTTTACACACATATAAAAAACTTTCTATTATGTCCAACGAAATATTAATAAAAAGACGACAGTGGTTAAAAAAGAATATAGTAAAAAAAACTAATTATCAAGATATATTATCGTGTAAATTATTTGCAGAAAAAATATATCAAAAGGGATATAATGGTATTGATATAATAGATTTAATAGAAAATGAAAATAGTATAAAAAATGATAATAAATATTTATATTTGATTTATTTTGATAAGATTAGAAGTGAATATAGAAATGAAAAATTGTTTATTTTTATAATATTAAATTTATTTTTTATGCGGAAAAACTTAAATTTAGAAAATATATTAGAAATGTAAATGGACGATTATAATGTTAATGTTTTATCCGAGGCAAAAAACGAATATTCATCACGATTAGTTACTATTTTAACACCTTTGATGATAGAAGGTATTAGATCTATTTTTGATGAAGCAGCAAAACTATGTTTAGAAAATGACGAAGAAGAAAAATATTTGATGACTTTTCAAAATTTTCTCTCCAGAGTTCCAAAATGGAACTCCACAATTATTGATGAAGAAACAAAAAGAATTGTAACTAAAAGTAATTGTGCATATTTAGAAGATTTGTTGACTTGTGTTCATATCACACAGTTAAAGATTTTGACTAGTATCAGGGTATCACAGAAACAAAAAAAAATCGATATTGATATTCCTAAGTTAAATACATTTATCCATCGATGCTATATTACATATGCTAGAAAACTCTATTCTAATGTTTATCTTTTTGAAAAAGATATTCTTCCATTAAGTTACCAAAAAAATATGCGCGAGGCTGAATTGATGTGTCAAGAAGCTGTATTACAGGTTATAAGAGAAAATATGCCTGTTGAAAAAATCTTAAGAGCTTATATTGACGAAACAGTTGACGAAGAAATTATAGAAGAAACCATAGAAAAAGAGGTTACAGAACTAGAAAAGAAAAAAATGGAAGAAGAAATGGCGGAAACAATAGAAAATGTAGATAAAAAGAATGAAGGTGTAACAAAGAGTCAAGATACTGTAACACTTGAAAAACCGGATTTGGAAAAGGCAAAAATTGTCGCAAGTGCGTTATCAGAAGAATCTGTTGTAGAAACCCCTGTAGCATCCGCAAAAGAATCAAAATCAAGTGAACATAATATCAAGTTGACAATTGAAACTCCCAAATCAGAAGAAGCCGTTCTTCCCATAAAAACTGGTGTTGTAAACAAATTATCTTTCAACGACACAGATAGTGTTGTAAATTATGATAAAAAAACAGGTGAAATGGATAAGCCAGAGAAAGTTGAAGCTCCTAAGACTTTAGAAAGATTAGAAAAAATAGCACATGAGCAAAATGAAAAGAGAAAAGCAGAAGAAGCAGAATATGATGAGGATGATGATGACGATGAAAAAATTAAAATTTTTGGCGATGTAGATTTAAATTTAGATAATATGGATGTTCATAATTTAGATAAAAAAATGAAATTGGAACCAGACCCAATTTTAAATGATGTTGAAATTTTGGGCTAATGCGTCTATTTATATAAATATTAATGAATAATTATATAAATGTCAAATTCAATATTTGTTACAGGAGTAGCAGTTGCTTGCGCATACTTGCTTTTTAGGTTTATTGAAATGAGATTTATCTTAAAGGAAAATAAACCATTGAAAATTTTAGCTAGAGATACATTAGTAGTTTATCTAAGTGTCATTTTGGGAAATTTTGTTATGAGTCAAGTTGGAGGAATTGATATTTCAAAATCAGTTCCTCAGGTTTTTACAAATAATCCAGACTTTTAATTGATAAAGTATTAAACCCATATTATATATAATATATAATATGGCATTTCCTGTATTAGCACAAACTTGTAAAACATTATATGATAAAGATTATCTTGATAATATGAAGAAAGTTGAAGAATTGAAACGACATCCTATTATTAAATTTGATAGTTTGTATCATTATTTTGATAAAGTTACTATTTTCCAATTAAATATTAAACAACATATTCAAAGATTAGTTTCAGATAGTCCTATATTTGAAAGTATGATTGATAATATAGAGTGGTTAAATGATGAAGTAATTTTTATCAAAGATTTGCAAAAAATTATTAAAAGAGAGCTTATGGAAATAACAAATCATACTGAATCAAAATGGTGCGGAGAAACCACTATAATCATAGTTAACAGTATAAAAGGAGCTTTAAAGGGATTACAAATATGTGGAAATCCAACTCAAAATTCAGTTAGAGATATGATAATATGTATTATATTTTCAATGTGTTCTACAAATGATAATTATTCTCCTATTCTAGATAAGATATCTTATATGAAATGTTTTCAATGTAAAAAATTTTCTAATAAAGTAGTTGATTTTGGAGAGTTGATATGTGAAAATTGTTCTAAGCAGGCTCATCAATGATTGGATTAACTTTCCATGATGAAATAGATTTTATTATTATAGTTTGATCTATACTATTTTTTAAGGTTATCTTTTGACCTTTAAATCTCGAAGCTGTTATAATCCACGAATTTGCACAATGTTCAAATCGTTGATTACCATCATCAAATACTATAATCTTGAATAACTTAGGGAGAACCATTATATTTAATATTATTATTCATTTTATAATATTAAATCAATTTTCTTAACACATAGATTCCATATGGTCTATATTAATAATCTTTTGTTTTTTTATTTTTTTCTTGGAACTAACAAATGAGTTGAATATAGAGTTTTCTAATTGTTTTTCTGGTAAATGATTATGTACAGTTCTAACAATCATTTTATATAATTTGAATTCAGGATATCTTTCTTCTCCATTATTTTTATAAAGAATATTTCTACCCTTGTCATCTTTTGTCCATTCAATTATCAAATTGGCAATAGGATTAGTTATTTTATTTTGTTCATCAACATCTTCTATAAAATAATCAAAAAGTGAACAACCTAATCTACATAAATCAAAACTTTTATTTGGATTAAGTCTTGGTTTTTTTTCATTAAAATATGGTTCACAATTATATTGAGTTGCAGCATCTCCTTTTGGATGATAACTATCACTACATATTGTTTTTCCCTTAAAGCTATATATTGCTCTTCCAAAATCAATTATTTTATAAATCTTACCATATGTTGGAACCCTATAATATGTATTGTTGTATTTATAATTGATAAATTTCTTTTCAGTTTCAATATACATTACATTATTTGTATGCAAATCATTGTGGGTAAAATCAAATAGTTTTTGATAGGTTATTAACATCATTATAATTTGAAACAAACAGGATTTCCATTCTTTATCACTTAATTCATTATCTTCGTCATCTAACAAAGAATCAAGAGTATTATTTAATTTTTCTAAACAAATAATTTGAACTGGAAAATTATATATCTTTGCATTTACATTTTCTTCTGTTTCCATACTAGAATAATCACTCATTTGTGAATTAGTTAAACTGCTTTCTTCATCTTCTTCCTCTTCTTCATTATCGTCATCTGTATTAGATGATCTAGAAGAACATGTAGAACTAGTTTTCTTTGCACTTCTTTCACTTTTATTATCTATTTCAATTGAATATTCTTCAGTTAAAGAAGAATCATGCATTTTTAAATTTTTGCTAGTTAATTCAAATATACCTTCAAACATATTATTATCAATAGGTTCACAATCAATATTTATGTCTTCTACAGAATCCAAATTAATTTTTTTTCTATAATTTCTAGTATCACTATACAATATTTTTTCTTCATCAATATCATCGGCAACAAATAATTCATTTTTATTTTTATGAAAAAAAGGAGATTCATATAAATATTCTAAATCATCATAGATATTTAATTGAAATTCGTTTTGTATTGAAATAAAACTTCCATAAAAAGTTGTTCCGTGTATAAAACCGTTAGTCGTAACTAATTTAGATGATAAGTAAGAAAAAAAACTATCTACATATGCAGAATTATTACAATCTAAAACTTTTTTACAAGAATTATTATCTTCAAATGATGGTAAAGCACATAATTCAGTTGATTCCATATGATTGTATTTTCCTACCATATATTTAACAGGATCAAGTAATGGTGAAAATTTAAAAAATGAATCACATTTACCTGAATTACCGCTATTATCTGTTATTGTAATATTAAAGTTGTTATTATCGACTCTTTTACTTATACCAGAAATAGCCCATCTATTATTTAGATTTATGGAATTAAAATTATTTTTATCAATATCAAAAAAATTAGAATATAATGGAATGTAGTTTTGAACATTAGAAAATCCATTTTTTTCTAAATAACTAAACAAAGATTTGTTATTATTTTTTCTGTAAAACAGGTCAAACATTAAAAAAAATATATATAATTTTTATTTCATTTAAACTAATTAATGCGTAAAAAAATTAAAAAATAATTAAGATAATTTAATATAATGAATTTAGAACTAAAAAAATTCGATATGAAAAAAATTACATTTAAGCCCAACGAAAATCAAGGACCCGTTATTGTTTTAATTGGTCGTCGTGATACAGGAAAAAGTTTTTTAGTAAGAGATTTACTTTATTATCACCAAGATATTCCTATAGGAACTGTAATATCTGGAACAGAAGCAGGAAATGGATTTTATGGTAAAATGGTACCAAAATTATTTATTCATGATGAATATAATACAGCTATTATTGAAAATATTTTGAAAAGACAAAAAATTGTAATGAAACAAGTTAAAAAAGAAATACAAGCATATGGAAGAACTAGTATTGATCCAAGAACTTTTGTTATTTTAGATGATTGTTTATATGATAATACTTGGGCTAGAGAAAAATTAATGAGACTTTTGTTTATGAATGGGCGACATTGGAAAGTAATGCTTGTAATTACAATGCAATATCCCCTTGGTGTTCCTCCTAATCTTAGAACAAATATAGATTATACCTTTATTCTTAGAGAACCTTATATAGCAAATAGAAAAAGGATTTATGAAAATTTTGCTGGTATGTTTCCAACATTTGAAAGTTTCTGCCAGGTTATGGATCAATGTACTGAAAATTATGAATGCCTTGTTGTAGCAAATAATGCAAAATCTAATAAACTTGAAGACCAAATATTCTGGTATAAAGCTGTAGCACACAGAGATTTTAAATTGGGTTCAAAAGAATTTTGGGAGATGTCAAAAGGTCTTGAGTCGGATGATGAGGAGGATGGTCAAGCATTTGACCCAAGAGGTGGAAGAAAAGGACCGGCTATTAATGTTAAAAAGAGTAAATGGTAAATTATCATAAAAAATTTTTTAAATGATAATTTATTTAAAATATCAATGGGCATCCATCTGCGTCCAGAACTGCACCCTCAGTGGCGGTCCAAACAATACCTAATATATAGAATACAAGAACAACAATTCCCCATATACAACCTCCACAGTTGGCAGCACATTTCATAAATGATTCTTTATCGTTCATTAAGGAATATTCATCATCAGTCTCTTTTGTGCTACAACAACATAAACAGCAAGCTGACCCCATTAGAATTAAACAACATCCACCAAATAATATACCCATATACATTCCAAATAAATCCCACCTTCCCATATTACCAAATCCTGAACCAAATACCCCTGTAAATGGAATGGCTTGTAATACCAATGGGGCTACATGGTCTTTTCCTGATTTTTTACATTGACCAAGATTATTATCAAATATATAACATTTCTTAGCAATACAATAATTCTCATTTTTTACTTGCTCTAAACAAGGATATGGACATTCACATTTAGTAGGTAATCCAGTACAATTAAATTTGGTACTGTCAACAACAGATTTAGTATTCAAAATCCTAAAACTGCTTGACATTACAGTTGATAGGAAAACAGAGAATAAAACAATAGTAAGAGTTAGTTTCATATTTGTACAGAAGGATTTGTGCATAATACTAGTTAATGTTTCATTAACTTAACAATTTATTTTCAATTTTCAAATTAAAAATACTAATCAATGATTGGGATATTTCCTTACTTGGTATTGTTTCCCCTTTTTCTAATTTCATATATGTCTCTCTGTTAATACCAAGTTTATGACACATGTCCTCAATATTTAATTTATTAAGTAGTCTTAGTTTCAAGATAATCTTACCAGATTCTTCTGCTTCATTAACAAAAAAATTAGAATCTGCATCAGGTGATAATATTTTTGGAGAGATTTTATTATAAACATTTCTTTGTAATTGATTTGTTGTTTTTATTTTTGGCGGCATTATTACAATAGTATAGCATTAACTTTTTATATTACTTCTATTTGTTTAAAATTTCCTCCTCCAAGAACTCTATTAAGTTGTTCTTCCCTATTTTTTTGTGCCAATATTTCACTTATTTTGCAATTATGAGATTCAGGACTTCTGTGTTTTGGACAAAATGATTTTCCACATTTACATACAATGCATAAATCAACCAATGAGAGTTTCACTTTACATTTTTTTCCATTAGCTAATTTGCATTTGCATTTTGGAACTTTTTTTTTAGTTTTTTTGGGTTCTTGAACTTGGGGTTTTTCGTTTTCCATATTATAAATAGGTTAATAAAAATTATTAAATATTAATTAATAATTTTCAATTTTTAATCTCCTTTTTTATCTTCACTATCATCTTTTTCAGTTACTTCAACCTTAATATTCTCTGCTACTTTATCAGGGTTAAGTAAACCTCTATCAATTGCATCCTGAACAGCTGCTCCTCTTGGAACATTATCGCCTTCAAATAATTCCTTGCGAACATCAGCTGAAGTAACTTCTTCTTTACTATTTAATACATTCTCAATAGTATTATTAATACCAACAAGCTGTCCATCTTTATCAATATTCTGTGTAAGTTTATTACCGGATTCCTTTGCAATCTTTTTGTTTTCTTCAATAGCATTACGCTTTGCTTCTAATACGCGCTTATCAAACTCCTGTTTAGCAGCATTTTCATTTTTATTTTTCTCATTCATTAGTTGATTTAATTCATCTTCCAAATATTCTACTCTACCAGTCTTGTAAGCTTCTGGTTCCCAAGGCATCCACATTCCTACTGGTCCTACATAAACATTATGATTGGGATCTACTTCTCTCAACAACTTACATCTCAGTTCCGCTTCCTCTTGTGTAGAATAACATCCGCGGATTTTTAAACCACGCGTGCTTGTTTGAAATGCATGTTCTGTATTGAATTCATCATCTAGTCTTTCCTCATTAGCATCAAGAAAATTTTTATATTCATCTGCTACATAATTAGTAGTGAATGTTTCTTTTTCAGTCTTTGTGTATTCCTGAAAATCTTTCATTACATCATCAAAATTGATACTATGTTTATAAGATACAAAATTTAAAAATTGTGTAAATTTTTGAACGCTCTTTGTAAAATCGTAATGTTTTAGGAATTCCTGAAATAAAAAATGATTTTTTTGTGTTAAAATATTTTCAGGACTGACAAAACTTACACAAGCAAATTTCTGTCCTGAAATAGGTTTATCCTCTTCTAATAAATCAACATACTTAGGATTAGGACTACCATTTAAATTTGTACTATGAATAACTCCTGGAAGCGACATATTATAATACTTTAACAAAAGTCTTATTTAAGTTTTAATTTTTATATATATTTTTTTCTTAATATTATTTATAATGCTTCAAAAATTAGCACAGATGTTAGATTTAGGAGAACTCATTCGCAGAGCTGTCAAATACCTTGTCGAAGGTGTTATGGTTGCCATTGCCGCATATGCAATCCCAAAGAAATCCCTTAACCTTGATGAAGTTGCTCTTATTGCTTTAACCGCAGCAGCAACATTCTCTATCCTTGATACATATGTTCCATCCATGGCCGTATCTGCTCGTTCAGGTGCTGGTTTTGGTATTGGCGCAAACCTTGTAGGCTTTCCTCGTATGTAAATAAAATAAATAATTTATAAATTACTATTTATTTTATATTGTAGGAACAAATTCCCAATGTAATTCTTTACATATCTTTTTCCAGATTTCATCTTGTTCTATTCTTTTTACAGGATCTTTTAACATAGGGAAAAATGGTAAAAATGTTTTTTCATCCAATAATTCACACATTTTATAAAGAACATAATAATAGTTTAAAAAATTAACTCTGTCGTCTGGACAATGTTTAGCATAAGGCATTTGAATTTCCATAAAAAGATTGCATAATTTTTCCTCTAATTCAGGGCTCATAATAGGTGGTCTAATTCCTAATTTATCTTTTATAAATGGTATATGTTCATAATATTTATTATAACCCAATTTTTTTAAAATATCTTTAGCTTTTTTATTTGTCATTTGTTTTAAGGTTATTCTTTCTTTTTTTATTTGGCTTCTAATATTTTTCAATACTTCATCTGGAATTTGAGTTGTTTCTTTTGCTTGAAATTGAGCAAGAATCTCTCGAAAATGATTAATTCTTTTATATGCATAAAAACAAACTTCTTTTGGAGGTTCTTTATAACTAGGTTTTTCATGTTCAACTAAGAATTGTTTTTGTATTCCACATTTATTACAAATAACGAGTCCTTTGTAATCTACTTGTATCCATTCTCCTCCACATTTTTCACATATTTCATAATTTATTACATAATTATTAATATTCAGATGCCCCTCATCCATATTTATTAAATATTTATTAATATTTGTTTCATCTACTACTTTCTTCTTTACTTTTTTATTTGGGTTGAAAAATGAATGTAATATTTTTTTTTTGTTTATATCAATACCATCAGACATTTTTTTCTTTTTTTCAAAGTATTCAAAAATAATATTTGAATTTTCTAATAAATATTCTTGTTTTTGTTGTTTTAAGCTAGATATTTTTGTTTTGATATCTCTAATTTCATCTTGAATATTTAGCTTATCTTCAATATTTGTCGTTATTTTAAGATTCTTTCTTAACATTTTTTTTCTTTTTAAAAGATCTGGTATTATTTTGTGTTGGATATCATTAAATTCTTGCATTTTTTCATTGTGTTTGCTATCTAAAGTAATTGTAGATTTTTTATTAATCTTAATTTTTTTATTTGCCTTCGGTTTAAAATTAGGCATAATATAAATAACAATCATAAAACATTTTTAATTCAAAATAATTTAAATTGATAAATCGTTATATCTTATTGAAGTTTTTCTAGAAATGTATATATGGATGTTGATATAAATATTGATACAAGTAATATGAAAATAGATTGCATAATGTTACAAAAAATGATATTTTTATACAATGCTTTAGAAAAAGGTTGGTCCATAAAAAAGAAAAACAACGCATATGTTTTCACAAAAAACCATGAAGGTAAGAAAGAAGTAATGTTAGAAGATTATTTGAAACGATTTATGCTGGAGAATTTAGATATAAGTAAAATAAACTAGTATTAATTAGTTAATTTAATTAATTAATTAATTAAATCTTTTTGAAAATTTTTTTTTCTTTAGCAATATTATAAAATGGGTGGAGGACTCATGCAGCTCGTAGCTTATGGCGCACAAGACGTCTATCTTACAGGTAATCCCCAGATCACTTTCTGGAAGGTTACATACCGCAGACACACTAACTTTGCTATGGAATCTATTGAACAAACTTTCAACGGACAGGCAGATTTCGGTCGCCGTGTTCAGTGCACTATCTCCAGAAATGGTGATCTTGCATACCGCACATACCTTCAGGTAACTCTTCCTGAAATCAACCAGAATGATAATGCTGATGGTGCAGTTTATGCACGTTGGTTAGATTGCCCAGGTGAACAGATGATCTCTATGGTTGAAGTCGAAATTGGTGGTCAGCGCATCGACCGTCAGTATGGTGACTGGATGCACATCTGGAACCAGCTCACTCTTACCAGTGAACAGGAATCTGGATACCACAAAATGATTGGCCAAACCAGTCAGCTTACATACCTTACGGATCCTGCTTTCGCTTCAGTTGCCACCGCTTGTGGTGCTGCTGATGTTCCTGAAGCAGTTTGCGCACCAAGAAACGCACTTCCAGAAACCACACTTTATGTCCCACTTCAGTTCTGGTTCTGCCGCAACCCTGGTCTTGCACTTCCTCTTATTGCTCTTCAATACCACGAAGTCAAGATTAACATCGAAATTCGCCCTCTCGACGAATGCCTTTTCGCTGTTAAAGAAGTTGCATCCGATAACACTACCAACCACAAGGTTAACAATGCTTATGCTAAGTCCCTCGTAGCAGCTTCCCTCTACGTAGACTATGTTTTCCTTGATACCGATGAACGTAGACGCATGGCACAGAACCCACACGAATACCTCATCGAACAGCTTCAGTTCACTGGTGATGAATCCATCGGTTCCTCATCCAACAAAATCAAGCTTAACTTCAACCACCCTTGCAAAGAACTTGTCTGGGTTGTTCAGCCTGATATGCATGTTGCTTACTGTGACTCCTTCCTTGGCGGCCGTCTTATGCACCGCGCACTTGGAGCTCAGCCATTCAACTACACTGATGCCGTAGATGCTCTTCCAGATTCCATCCTTGCCTTCGGTTCTTCTAACCAGACTCGTGGTGCACAGGGTGCTGTTATCGATGGATCCGGTCTTTTCAATGATACCATCTCATTCGATGTCTCTGGAACTGTCAATAATACAGGCGCCGTTCAGCCCCTTCCTGCCGATATCAATACAGTTCCATTGACCAGCTCCCAGGCAAATCAAGTCGCTGATAATTCCCTTGGTGGTGCCATCCGTGGTAATATCTCCAACGGCCTTACCGATGCTGGTGTCTTCGTTCTTGCTGAAACCGCTCTTAACATGCACTGCTGGGGAGAAAACCCAGTTGTTACTGCTAAGCTTCAGCTTAACGGACAAGACCGCTTCTCTGAGCGCGAAGGAACCTACTTCGACCTTGTTCAGCCATACCAGCACCACACACGCAACCCAGACACTGGTATCAATGTTTACTCATTCGCACTTCGCCCTGAGGAACACCAGCCATCTGGCACTTGCAATTTCTCCAGAATTGACAACGCTACTCTTCAGCTTGTTGTTTCTGCCGCCGCTATCGGTGGAACACAGACCGCCAAGGTCCGTGTCTATGCCACTAACTACAATGTCCTTCGTGTCATGAGTGGTATGGGAGGTCTTGCATACTCCAACTAAGTTTTCTACTTGGTTTTTAACATTCTTATTTATTAAATTATAAAATTACTTATAAAATTTTATAATTATAACCTCTTATATTATATGAATGATCTGTTTATTTTTGCTTTGAATGGGGGAGGATGGGCTTTAAAACCTATATTAGAAAAAATATCCGTTGACAAACTTGGACATTATTATTTCTCATTTTTAAGATATCTTATTAGTGGTATTATCGCAATTCCATTCTTATTACATCATTATTATTATAATGGATTTCCAAAGGTATATAAAAATGATGCTGGATTGTTTTTTAAAGATGTTGTTATTTGGGGAACTATTGTAAGTGTTGTTGCAATTGCTGCTATTATGGCAAATTATTACTTATTAGAAAAATATGACTCATCTTTTGTAACTCCTATAGCCGAATCTGTTTTACTTATATTTAATGCCTTGTTTAGTGTTTGGATTTTAGGAGAAAAATTTACAACTGATATGGGTATAGGACTAGGATTTATAATTCTAGGAATTGTATTTATTTATAGGCAAAAATTAAAAATATTTTAAATGTTTATATGCAGAATTTTAAAACAGGAGATTTACTTTTATTTAACTATAAGCCTACTGGTTGGGCTGGTTGGTTAGATGAAATGATTTATTGGGGAACTCATAGTTATTATTCACATACTGCTGTAATATTAAAAGATCCTACTTTTATTCATCCTACCTTAAAAGGAACCTTTGTATGGCAATCCGGTGAATCAAGTAAACCCGACCCACAAGATGGAAAAGTTAAATTAGGTGTGCAAATTACCCCATTAGGAGAAATCTTAGATAGTTATAAGGGTTCAGGACATTGTTACTATAGATCAATAAACTGCAATAATGGTAATTTTACAGAAGATAATTTAAAAGAAGTACACGAGGTTGTTTATGATAAACCATATGATGTTTGTCCTATAGACTGGGTTGAAGCGTTTCTCAAAAAAGATCCTAATCCTCAAAAAACATCTAGGTTTTGGTGTAGTGCTCTTGTAGGATATATTTATACAAAATGTGGTATTTTAGACCCTTCAACTGATTGGAGTATTTTATCTCCTAGTGATTTTTCAATTGAAGGACAAAACCTTAATTTTTGCGAAGGTATGTCTTTATCTGCTACACAAATTAAGCTATTTTAATAACTTAATATTTAATTTACAAATCAATTTAAATATTAAAGCAAATTTATATTTATAATATGCAGATTTTCGTAAAGACACTTACAGGAAAAACTATCACTTTGGATGTTGAACCAAGTGATACAATTGAGAATGTTAAAAGTAAAATCCAAGATAAAGAAGGTATCCCACCTGATCAACAACGATTGATTTTTGCAGGAAAACAACTTGAAGATGGAAGAACTCTTAGTGATTATAATATCCAAAAGGAAGCAACTCTTCATCTTGTCCTACGCCTTCGCGGGGGAAACTAAATAATAATAATTATTAATATAATTTTTAATTAATTATTATTTCAAAAACTTATCTAACGCATAGTCCTTTATATTTGTTATATCAATATCTTTCAAATAACATTTTGTAGATATATAAACTGTTTTCCATCTTATTTGATGACTGAAATCTAAATAGGGTTCATGTGTTCGCATCCATACTTTATTTTCGTCAAATATATTGCAAACAGGATTTAATTGTATATAATTTGGTTTATCCATTAGATTATTATCTTTTTTAACTTTAAATAAAAATATAATATATGAAAGACTTCAAATACTGCATTTGGTATTGTCCAGATGGTAATCATCCTTGGAATTTTTTTACAAATAAGTTCATTCCTCATTTAAGTATTAAAACTAATTTAGATTATAGCAGTGCTATTAATTTATTCACTAAAATAAAAAAACAGGATATAGAGGTTGAATTAGATAGACCAATGTGTGATGAAGACCAAGGGTTTCATGCTTTATTTTATAATTTAAAACCCGTTGATAATCCTCCACCTTGGTGGCCAAAAAATCCACATATTTCTTTTTTATATAAGTATAATCAAATAATTAGCCCATATGAAGTTCATCATTTATATTCCAATATGAAATATAAAAAAGGACTATTAAAAAATTTACATCTGGTAAAATGTAGCGGACACTTCACAAAATGGAAAATATTATTATCTAAATAATTCACGGCGATGATGGCGGTGGTGACGACCACAATTTGAACATTTCTTATCTCTACAAGCTTTTCTACTATCAGGACAACATCCATATCTTGTTCCAGCACATCCGCCTATTACGCGTCGTCGCGGTTCAATAGGGATTTTTCTTAATTTTAATTCAACTAAGAATACAAGTAAAAATCCGAGTATTACTGCTGCAATAAAAAGTTCTTTAGTTTCCATTATAATATATATATTACAAATATATTATTATGCAAATAGTATGTTCATATTTCTAACTTCTGGTTTATTAGTGTCCTTGGTATACAATTTTCTAATTAAATCATCATCTCTTACTCTAAGAGTATAATTCTTTTGACTGCTACTTCTTCCAACTCTTCCAAATGCCTGAATCATCTTTTCTTGAGTCATATTTACCAAATCTTTACTTAAATATCCGTGACAAAACTGATAATTAGTTCCATATATATAATCTGTCGATGCAATAATCAAATATAACTGTTGTTTTGATGCTAAGTCTTTCATAATATCCATATATTCTTTATTAGGATGGGTTTTGAATACACCAATACCCATTAACAATAAAATCTTCCATTCTTTATTAACATTTAAATACATAATCTTTTCTACTGTTTCATCTTCAATATCACATGTAAATACATTATCTGTATTTTTACTATTTGATACCCATTCTCTAATATGTGCACTACTATTAGGAACAAATTTTTTGGACAATTCTATTGTATGTATTTTTGCTTTTAATTCTGCTACCTTTTTAACATACGCTCTTTGAGCTTTAGCATCAGTAGAATCTGTATTTTTAGATTTATCTTTAGCTAAATCTTCACTACCCATTTTGTCTCGTCTTTGAGTTTCTTGTTTTTCAACATCTTCTAATTCTAACATATATTTCTCATTCATTTCCATTACTTTTAATATTTTATCTAATTCACTTTCTGGAATATTTGAAACTCTCAAATAAAACCTACCCATTCTTTCAACATCTTCTGTTAAGAAGATAGTTGGACCATCCGTTAATGTATGTGCATCATTAGTAGTAATTTTAATTATCGAATTGTGCATTTTTTTTCGCTTTTCTTGAAATCTATTATATATTGCTGTATAATTATCTTTAATCAATAGTAAAATTCTCAGATAATAGATTTTTAAGTTGATAATTGTAATATCAGATACACTTTCAAAATAATTGTCAATCAAATAATCATCTGCAATATATTTTTTCTTATTTACATAATAAATAAACTTTACCATATCTTCTACATCGATATGTCTCAAAATTGTTTTGTTTCTTTCTATGTGTCTAGCACATTTTCGTAAATCTTTAAATTTTTCATAAACATAGTGTGGCATTACAACATATCCATTTGCATCTAAGATTGGTATTGATTTCTTACATTCATAACTAATAATTTCTTCTATATTGTTTGTTTCAAATTTACCTTGAAAATGTCTCGTCATTTGTAATATTTCATCCATATTAGGTAATGTTGCTGATGAAAGAACAACATTTGGAATCTCATTTTGTTGCCAATTTCTTTGCAATATTTCATGAAATTCATGTGTATCATAATCTAGTGTAATTGTTGGTTCATCCCAATACCAAACAATATCTTCTGGTTCATTAAATGCTAACATATAATTCATTGCTGGCAAATATGATTGAATATCTGTAATAATTAATTCTACCTTTTCTCCATTGCTATTGTCTACACGGAAAATTGCACCTGTTCTTCGATGTCTTACAAAATCTTTAGCTGCAAAATAATGTAATCTAATATCACCCGCATCTTTACATCCAAATGCAACTGCTATTTTAATTTCCATTGAAATACATGCCTTTGCTAATTGTAAACCAATATGTTTTGCTGCGCAAGTAAATATAATTTTTTTACCTTTAGCTAACCCAACAGGCGACATTGTTTTACCCGTACCTGTAGGTGCTTGATATAATATTAATTTTGACCCTTGTCTTTTTATTGATTCAAACAATCTTGATTGATGATCATATAATTTCATATCCGTATATTTAAATACTTCGGTATTTTTTTCAATATATTCGTAAGCATTGGCAATCAATGCTGTTTTATCTATCTTATCTTTGTATTCTTCAATAATCCAATCAACAAACTGTAAAACATAATGATTTATATAACGAACATTATTTCTTACTAACTGTGTCAATGTATAATATCTTTTGGGACATAACTTTTTTTTAAAGAACATTTTTGCATTATCCAATAAAATAAATTCATATATTGTATCTTTTATTTCTTCCATCTTTTTAGAACTATTTGAAATTCTAATCAAATCTTGTTTCTTCAACTGTTTTTTACTACTTTTATCCTTTTGCATTACAAAGGATATATCATATTTTTTTACTATTTTTTTAATTATCTTTTCAAAATTTCCTCGATAAATGTAAAGATGAAATTGGTCTTCATCTGTTCCTATTTTCATCCATCCAAGTAAACTATTCGATTCATTATTTGTATAAGATGTATTATCATATCCATTATATATTAACTTTAATATCTTTCCTTCTTGAGAATTGACAGGAACTTCTAGAAAGTTCCATTCGCTCTTGGTGAGTTTTTGTTGTGTAAGGTCCATATTATAATAATATTATTTATATATTTAATATTATTTTCAATTTTCATTTAGTATAAATTGAATTATATTAAATGTAATATATTTATATATACAATTATGCATTATATCTTCTCAGTCGAAGGAAATATAGGTTCTGGAAAGTCCACACTTGTTAAAATGTTAAAAGATGCTTTTAAAACAGTTAAAAATACAACAGTTGTTTACCTACCTGAACCAGTTTCAGTATGGGAAAGTATTAAAGATAAAGACGGAAAGAATGCTATTGAAAAATATTATGAAAATCCAGATAAATATGCATTTTCATTTCAAATGATGGCTTATATATCAAGAATACACCAATTAAGGGAAACATTAAAAAAAAACAATAATGTTGTTATTATTTGTGAAAGATCGGTATTTACAGACAAGGAAATATTTGCGAAAATGTTACATGACGATGGCAAAATTGGTGATATAGAATATAGTATTTATTGTAAATGGTTTTACGAATTTGTAAAAGATATTCCTGTAGGAGGACTTATTTATGTGAAAACGCAACCTGAAATTTGTGAAAAAAGAGTATTAATAAGAAATAGGAAAGGAGAAACAATTCCCCTATCTTATTTACAAAATTGTCATAAATATCACGAAGATTGGTTAAATAATGAAGATTTACCCGTTTTAACACTTGACGGAAATAATGATTTTATAGATTGTTTACCTGAGGACTGGTTAAAAAGCATTGAAACATTTGTTGAAACTTTAAGTCCAAGAATTATTCCTATTATGGAAGCGGATTGGAAAGCTGCAATTGAGGCTGTATATTGTTAATCTAAATCTCTTATCATATATGTTGTAAACATAGACCTTCCTTTAAATTTTAAATGATCTCTTTCTACAATAGTTGTCGGAAAATCTTCTGACCCATAGATATCTTGTAATAATAACCATTCAAATAATCCGCCTGGATATATGTAAACATTTATGAAACCTAACCCTAATAATTGTTCATACTTTTTCATTAAATTTGGCGCATTTGCATTTTTATCATATACGATAATATTTACATTTATCTTTTTATTTAAATATTCATTTATTATGCGTTCTTCTTGTGAAATTCCTATTGTTTTTGTTATTAGACACTGTTGTTCTCCTGAATCTAATGTATTTATCAATAAATGATTTTGTCTTTGTTTTATCGCATATTGAACATCTTCGAAATTTACTTTGCGCACAGATGGCGATTGTCCCATAAATAGTTGATATATATATTCCATATTAATGTTTAAATAACTTATTCTCTTTATTAAGTTATTTAAAATATTAATTTACTTTGGCTACTCGTAAAAATAACCAATATGGGAAATCTTCGTGTAAAAATGCTTGTTTTGTTAAAAATTTTGTTCCACCTGCAACAAAGAAATAACCTTTCGAACTAGCAATACTTGTTGAATTTGATGTTTGGATTACATTGTCAAATGGAGAACCTTCCATAAATGATAATGCATCACCAGATCCTCCTAATGATACATCTTTTGGATCATAACAAAAATCTCTACCTGCTCCCCACGAATTAGGTGTTATTGCACCTGTATCTACTACTCCTGGTATTCTTCTAGGATTTTCCCAACATTTCAATCCAGGACCACAATCTCTGTCACTATCACAATCACCATGCCCCTTTGGTCTTTTTAACCACCAATTGTTTGTCCAGCTATGCCATTTAGAATTAGTAGGTAGACCACTTCTTTTTACACTTGGAACCTTCAACATTTCTGATTTGAATAAATCCCAATTTTTATTCCAATATTCCTTTCCCAATTTAACAAAATTCCAAAATGGAAAATATTTCTTGTCGTATGTTGCTTTTGTAATTTCATTATTTGGTGCCCAAGCATGATCGTTATTCCACCAACCTCTAGTTTTCACTTGTAATAAACTTTTGAAACTACTATTTGCTCCCTTGAAAGATAAATTGCCTGTAGTTGAATCTGTATATACTCCTGGTATTGTATTCATTATAATATTAAAATCCCTCCAACAGGGTTTGTCCCAAGGAATTGTTGGCATATTACCATTACATAATTTATTAGTGTATATTGTGTTATCAAAATCTTTTTTTGGATTTCTTAAATTAGTTTCCATTTGTCTTTTATAACTATAAATTTTAGATTTAAATGTGTTTACACTCCAGTCGCCTTCTTGTCCCTTTTTCCACTCTGTACCAACATATGCGTTTGGCCAAGACAATGTATTTTTTGGATTTAATTCCCCGTCTTGTAAACAACCGGCAGAATCATATATTTTTTGAGCACAAACTTGTGGTCTAGGTTTAAATCTATTTTCACAAGGATCTACATCTGTTCCATAACATTTTTTATAAGCAGGTTCTACTTTAGTATAATCTGTACCACTTTGAGCAACCTTTCTTATAGATTCTCTCATATTATTTTTTGCTGCTCCATATGAATTACTATTCCAATTTTTATAATCATTTTGATCTGATACTCTTGATCTTAGAGTTCCTGAGCATCCAGATTTTTTCCATAAACTTTGCAAACAATCATCTGTATGAGGTCCAGTCAACATATTAGGACCTACACAAGGGAACATTTGTTTGAATCTTTCACAATCTTTAGGGTCAATTAAGTCTCCATTGAATGTTACTTTATCGGTAGGATCTAAATTTGATTTCCAATCACATTTATCATCTTCAGGATATTTTGGAACCCATCCTCCATTTACAAGTTTTTTTGGCATTCCTTTTGCCGTTAACGGACACCATCCACATATTGCTTTTTCTCCTGTAGCATCACCACAATCTGTCATTTTTTTACATAATTCTTGTTCTTTTTTCTTTTGACAATAATATCCAGTTTTAGGACCAGGAGCAATCCAATTTTCCTTAGAACAAACATCTGCTATAGGGCCTTCTTTATTTCCATAAATAATTTTATCTGTATCCCAACAATAACCACAATCATTTGCATCTATTTCTCCACAGTCTCCTGTCAGATTAATTAATTTACAATTTTCTATTTTTTCTCCAATTTCTCGAGTTACTGTTTTTGCAGTTGGAGAGATTTTATTTAATTTTGTTTTGTCTTTACTTAATTTTACAAATTTTGATTCCTTGTCAACACCTTTTATAATCTGTGGAAACAAGCGACTGTCCCAATATTTATCATTGTCTTTTAAAAACTTTCGCTGGTCATCTTTTCTACTCTCATAATCAAACCCCTCCACATTATTTATACTTATAGATATTAGAACCAATATTACTGCTATTGCCATTAATCCTAAATAGAATAGTTTCATATATATATTTAATATATATATTAAATTATTATACTTGCCATCCTTTCACTGACCATCTTATAGCTTGTGCTCTTAATGAATGCCCTTGTCCTCTTGTTTTTACAAAACATCTTACACTCTTTATTGCTCTATTTTCACTGCCAGATAATTCCCATGTTTTTGACTGATGACTTACTGGTCCTTGAACCATACGACTGCCGTATCTTGATAATACTTTTTTTGTTCCTCTTCTTGTAGTGCATTGTGTTCTTGTAGTGCAACTATACCATCTAAAAATATTCCACCAATTTCTCCTACTCACCCTCCAACTACAACTTGGATATCTGTAACAATATCTATAGCTATATGGTCTATTTGTATAAATAGGATAACTTACATTTCTTGAGGTTCTTGGGGCTTTTAATACTTTTGAAAAAACCTTTCCACCGTTTTTATCATAACCTTCTACATAAACTCCCCAAGTGGGATTTCCCCATCCTTGATCTCTCATATCAACATGAAGAAACACTTCCTGAGGTTTAATTCCATTTCCTCCTATCTGTTCATATCGAATGAGTTTGTAATCACTTCTAGAACCACTTGTTTGTATAGGTCCATAATATGAACTACCAGATTTTGGTAATGTCACAGGAGGTCTCCACTTTTTATTTCTCCAAGTATCTCCTCCTTGTTTTTCACCTCCCCAAGTGCGTTGACTAAATCCATAACTATTCCAACATTTATGTTGTCCTCCTGCTTTTGATGTTGCTAAAGGAACTTGTGCAAATTTACATCCCAATGTTCCTTCACACGCATCTTGACACTGTTTAGCAGTTAAGGATGCCGATATATATCTTACAGGACTAACATAAAACCCTTCTTTATGAGAATGTCTCCACCAACCTAACAAACCAATAGTTGTTGTTAATACAAGTGTTTTTAATAAGGTTTCATCTATGTCTTTAGAATTTACATAGAAATACATTATTACAATAGCTACAATAAAATTTAAAAACCAATATACTGTAGTACCTAACGCATAAAATACACCTATAGTTGACCCTGCTGCTAACAAATTCTTACCAATTTTTTGATTATCTGATATTACTAATGCTAAACCAGCTGTAATTAATACAGCTATTATTGTTAATATAAAATTTAACATACTTATATTAATATGTTATTTTTTTTAACAACATATTAATTAATTTAACAGTATTCCCATCTTTTTCCACTATTTGTAGTATAACACCATATTCCTCCAGGTTCATTATCAGGATTTCTACACTCATTATGATCTCCTAATCCTTTATTTGGATAATTTGCTGGAGTTCTAGAATGTTTATGTGGAGTTTGACTTGTCCACTTTTGACATTGTTTACCACTTTTTGTTGTTGTTTTACATCCACGATAATCTGATTGCCGATAACCTGAACGCGTTTCATCACATTTTTTGTCTGTGAAATTTGGATTCATACAGGCTGTAGTATTACATACTCTTTTATTTTCTAGAGTTGGACAAGGGGCTCCTCCAAATCTTGCAGGATATAAAACTTTTCTAGTTCTTACCTCTTGACCACCACCACAAGTCTTAGAACATTTACTCCAAGAACCCCAATCCCCAACAATGCAATCGCGTGGACGAGGAAATCTATATAACATATCTCTTATTTTATCTTTGCACGTCATTTTACAAGATGATTTATTATCTGAGCAACTTTTCTTAAGTGTTAACCGTGCCTTATTATATGTTGTTGTTAGTTTAGTATTTTCTGTTGGAGGAATACCATCCCATCCCCAAGCCTGTTTTTGTTCTTCTAGAGAAGTACCTTCTCTTTTTGCTATTCCTCCGTTTGTTAAATCAGTTCTAATATACCACATAATTTCACAATTAGCACCCTTCAGTCTAATAACAACCCCTTCATATTTTACGTCTCCTACTAATTTTGTAACAGTATCGCCTGCTTTTATTGGAGGTGGAGGTGGTGGTAATTCTCCCAAACATTGCATAGAAGTATCTTTTCTTGTATCATAATCCTCTGCTTCAACTGTTAAACTATATACTCTTTTCATTGTTTCTTGGTATTCTTTTAGATTAGTTGATGTAGAAAATGGATAACTGAATCCTAGTCTATTCCAAGCTGATTGAGCCTTTGAATATTTTGATATTTGGCCTACCTGTTTTTTTGCATCATTCCACATTCCACTTTTGTTATTTGCATATAATAACTTGTATCCTGTTCCTTTTTGATTACATCCTGCCTTTTGGAACTCTTTTTTCAAACATTCTGGATGAGGTATTCCTTGTCTAGAATATTTTGGATCACACGGATTTATATTATCACTATCTCCAAAACAAAACTTGCTATTTTCTACGGCTACATAATAATCCGTGCTTCTAGTTTTTGCATTTGTTTGTTGCATAATTGTTCCTGCTTCTTTATATGGCATTCTAATTGATTTTCCTAGTTCTTCATATGATTTACCATATGGTGTTTTATCTGTACATTTAGAGTTTTTCCATAATTTTTCGACACATTGTGATGAATGAGGTCCTGAAAGATAATATGGAGTAATACAAGGATGATCTTTCAAAAATTTACCACATTTGTCTCCTGGTATTAATCCATGACCCTCTGCATTACACGTGTCATCTCCATATTTGGGATAATATTTATCTCCTACTTTTTTCATAACCATTGCTTGACCACTTGTTGGACAGTATCCGCATAATTGAGCAGCTTCACCATATAAATCCCCACAACTTTTAACATTAGAACAAATTTCTTTTTCTCGCAGTTCTTGACACTTATTAGAATCAACCGTCCAGGCATCTTTCGGACAAACATCTGCTGCTGGTCCATTTTTAGTTCCAAACCTGAATTCTTTATCAAATGCACAATATCCACAATTATTATTACTTAATTGACTACATTTTGTTAAAGCTCTACAATTTGTAATACCTTTATCTATTTGTCTTTGTTCTAAACCTGTGTTAGGAGTATATTTCTTAAGTTCCTTTTTTTCATCTAATTTCAACCAATCATTTATTCCTGGTTTTGTAGTTACTAATCCGGCACCAATTCCCTGAGAACGAACATCCCAATATTTATCTTGTCCTTGCATAAACTTTCGTTCTCCTGCTACTAAAGCTTTTTCGACTTCAGATTGAAAAGTTTCTTTATTCTTATTTATGTAATAAATTTGAATTAATAATACACCTATTAAAATTAATCCTAAAATTAATAATTTCATATATAATCTATACATAAAATTATATTTACTTAAAATCTACTATAATTTCAACTTGTTCTTTTTTAATACTTTTAGATGCTGATATGGATAGTTCTTCTCGTTTTTTTCTTGTTTTTGTCGTTGAATTTACCTTTCTATTTTTTGCAGTGCTATTTCTATTATTCATATCATTATTTATATGTTTCAAATTTTTTTCAATATAGTCCAAAATCTTATTTTCCAACGCCCATCTAAAAAAATTCAACTGACCTATTGTTGTTTGAATATATGTATCGTTTGTATATGGTATTGTAATTCTATCCCATCTGCAAAAAGGATCAAATCTCTTTTTTGAATAAGCCTTCAACTTAAGTTTATAATCAATATAAACTTTAAAACGCCTTTCTTCTCCATTTTTCATTTTAAGAGGATAAACAGTATAATTCTTTTTTGAGTAATTTGTAGCAAACCAATCAATTAATCGCAAAGATACAATTGATTCTCCATTAATAATAGGTAAAATTTTTTCCATATTACCGTCACGATCATAAAACTCTAACAATTTATTTAATAACAAACTGTTTTGTGTTATTAGTGTAGTCATATAATTATTATTTTCTTACATCTTTAAATACTTATTGATTTTTCTTTTTATAATTACTATCTTGGGGTCGCAAAAAATTATCTTGATTACTTAAATCTTCTAAATAATTATTCTCTATCATAAAAGGATTACACAACCCTTGTATAGCCAAATCACGATTTGCCATTCTTTTGTCACACAATTCCTTTTTTGTGAAGGTTAATTCATGTTGTTCGACTAATTCTTCTTCTATAGGTTTATCCCGCATATCCACAACTTCATGAGGTTTATTATTTCTCAATGTTTTTTTATATTCAACTTCTACTGATGGTTGCCATTTTTTTAGATTATATTTTGCAAATGTTACTCTTTTAGGTCCTTTGTTCATTTATTTAATTGTATTTTAATTTTTTTATAATAAAGACGCAATAAGTAATATATAATATGACAGAAATATGTGCAATTTGCCAAGAAGATTTATGTGGAAATCTTTATGAACTACCAGAATGCGGACATAAGTATCATACAAATTGTATTATGCATTGGTTTAGAACTAATCACAATACATGTCCTTTATGTCAAAATCAAGGAATAAATTATACACACGCATTGCAAGAAGCAAACAATGGACATTATTTTGGTAGAAGAATATGGATGAATTATTATAAAGGTGCTGCTATATATGCTAGAAAAAAAGATTCGGATAAAGAAATTATAAGTAAGGTAAAAGGGGTGCAAAAATCAATTAATAAACACAAAGAACTCTGTTCGTCTTTCAAAGAATGGAAAAAAGAAAATTGCGATATTAATAAAACAAACAATGACATTTATAAGGAATATATTAAATTTAAAAGAAAGAAAAGAAGGTTTAAATTTAGTATATGGAGAAGAAAGGTAGCAGTTGGTTATTTATATTATCATAAAATTTTACAAAATAAAATAATTATAGCTGAAAAGGTTCAAATAAACTAATTAAATATAATTTATAATAATAATACAATGGATATCAAATATTATTATGCGGAGAGAAAATATAATGAATTTGAAGAACAAATTATTATAAAAGGATATAGTCCTATTATTGCTATGGATTTTCATACTGTAATTACTAGATTAAACCAAGTAGCAGATTTAGTAAACAATAACAATGAAAGTTGTATTGTTGTACAAAGTGGTAATTGGTTTTATAAAATAGAAACAACTTTTTATAATATGTTGCCAGTCGATAATGTATTCAATATACCTTTTGATTATACCAAATATAATTTATCCCCTCAAGTATATATAGCATTTATAGGTAGTATTGTTACTCAATTATAAAATTGATATAATATTAATAACTTTAATATATTAATATTATTAACAATATGACAAATATACCTCCTTGTATAGCTGTAGTTCAAAGATGGAATTCTAATTTACATGGCACTTCTATTGATGAAGAGCCATATATTAATTATATGCAAACTAAATATCTATTATCGTGGGATACACATTATTATGATTCCGACACTGATACAGATGATGAAGATAATAGGTATACAGTAGAAGAAAAAATTAATGATGCTGTGGCATTTGCAGATCCTGATACTATTGTATTAGGAGATAGAAATGCTTGGAGCACACATATTGCGTGTATTATTAGAAATCAATATGTATATCGCGATAGGACATTTTGTATTAGAAGTTACGGTATAGAAAAATTTCAAAAATTATGGAGAGAATATTATAAAAAGAAATTAGCTTTTGCGAAAAATGTGAGAAATTTACGATATAGAGAAGTATATGGTAAATATCCTATGTCAAAATATTAATCGTCACTAAACAATATAGTAACAGTTTTTTTATTATCGCTATTGAATCCTGCTGCAAAAGTTGTATCTGGGTCACTTAAACTATTATTACCGCTTCCACCATATCTAATTAAAGTAAAGGGTGTTGCTCCTGCACCAGTTCCATATCTTGCAACTCCGTTAGGAGAATTACCAAATTGCGGTATACTGGTGATGATATCTTCTGCCCTATAAAGTACTCCATCTATATGAAGCCTTACATCTAAAGTTCCAGAAGCCAAAGTTCCTTCTAGAGCTAATACTAACGAATATCTATCTGAGTTGATTGAATTGGCAGAGTTTGCAATTGCATCCCATCCACCACCACTTGTATTATACCACTGTTCTAGTGCTAATATTCTTGCTCCACTAGCAGCATATCCATTTTTAGTTGGATCAAAAATGGGCATTCTTATATCTTCTGCATAATTACTAATAGCTCCAAAACCACAAAGATTATCAGTAAGTGAACCACCTCCAAGGTTTACTATATCTTCTTGCAAAGATTTCATTACAAAACCCCTAGTGTTTACATCCTCAAATAATTCAACCGTGTATGATACATCTTTTACTAACTGAAGAGTTCCTTGAGTTCTAATGGGGGCTAATTTTTCTCTTTCACATTTATTTCCCACTGCATTAGTGTAATCTATTTGTAAAAAACTACCAAATGATCGTGTCTGTATCTGATTTCTTAAAGTGCTTCTTCTTCCTATTGTGCTTATTAATTGATTATTGAAAGTTGCTGCCTTCATATCGGTTGTTGCTGACGCTGTTCTTGTCATTGCTACTCTTCTTGGAACAAATCCACTCATTATATATAGAATTAATATTAAAAAGTTTTAATTATTCGCATTTGTTTTGTAAATTTAAATTTTTGATCATCAGTTGTTCTTCTCTTTAAATTACATTTCAAACAACATATAACTACATTGTTATTATTATGTCCTTGAGAATTATCAATTCTATCTAGTGTCCATTGCTTTTCTTCTCTAACATTTTCATATGATAATAAACAATTATCTTTACAATAATAGCATTTAAGCTTGGCAATAACCAACTTTTCTAAACATTCTTCGTATGTTATAAAATTGTCTTCTAATTTTTTCTTTTTTACATCCTGATTTTTATATCCGGATAATTTTCTCTCCACTTCTTTTTTTACAAACTTAATTCCATCATAATTTTCATTCAAATAGAGTTTATTTAAATATTCTACTTGAGACATCTTGTTAAAAATTTTTTTGTTAATGTTTTCAACTATCTTTCTTTTTTTTGTTTTTTCTCCTTTCAATCCGTCAATATTCTTTTTGCCTTTGATTATTATTTTTTTCATTTTAAATATACTTAAAAAAAATAGTATAAACTTTAATTTAAATAATATATATATAATGAGTGATGTTTGTCAAGAACTGCAAAACATAAAATATCAAACTATGCTTTTAAATCATAATTCCAAAGTATATGAACCTAAACCAAATGTTGATAATATAGAATTTTTTTTGGAAAATGAAAAAGTAGCAAATAAAGACAAACCCTGGAGTAAAATAAGTAAAGCATATAAATTAAAAAAAATAGGTGATTATGTAAATGAATATAGTAAAGAAAAAGAATATACCCCTGAACAAAGAGAGCAGTTGAAAATATATTTAACTGATTGTTTAAATAGAAAAAAACTACAACGACAAAAAGATGTTGTTTACGACACAGAAACAAATAAGATTAAACTAATTAATGGACTAACATATAATAAAATTAAAAACAAGTTTACTCTTAAACAAAAAGACAAAAACAAAACAAGTACATTAAAATGTTTATCTACTAGTAGAAAGAATGATAAAGGGAAAAAGGGTGTTAAGAAACGACGTAGAAAAAAAAGCAAAATTGATAGTAATTTAAAAGAATAAATACATATAATAATAATATCATGGTAACATATTGGAATGACTTAGCTGTTCTTAAAGACATTAGTAAAGAAATAGAAGAATCTGCAACAGAAATAGTACATTATACAGATAACGATATAGATGATTTTAAGGAATCAGTAATGTATTTTATAGAGGACTGGATAAACTCAAATATCAAATTATTCAAGGAATATGATTTTGAACAAATAATGTATGAATCAATTTATACATTAATAACAATGAATTATGGAATGATTGCATATGATTTAGGTTTTGATATAGAAGCTCATATATTTGATTCTATGGAAATATACTTTCATAATAATCATAGTTTTAGATCATATGCCGGAACAACAATTGTAAAGTCTCCGAATGTAAATAAAATAAAAGCATTATTGAAAAAATATGAAAATGTGGAACAACCAGAACAACTAACAGAAGAATGGTATAAATTTAGACGGGAAGGTCTATCTGCAAGTGATATTTGGAAAGCAATAGATTCACAAGCAGCAAAAAATAATTTAATTTATAGTAAATGTAAACCAATTAATATATCTAAAAAAAGAAATAGTGTTAATATCGAATCCCCGTTTCATAATGGTCATAAATATGAACCATTATCTATTATGCATTATGAATTTGATTTTAATACAACGGTAGGTGAATTTGGTTGTAAAGCGCATACAGAATTTCCTTTTCTAAGAGCTTCTCCTGATGGAATTAACATAAACGAAAATAATAGTTTATATGGAAGACTTGTAGAAGTTAAAAATCCTGTATCGCGAAAATTGTCAGGAACTCCTAAAAAGGATTATTGGATACAAATGCAAATTCAAATGGAAGTATGGGATTTAGATGAGTGTGATTTCTTAGAAACCGTATTTAAAGACTATGAAAATGAAGAAGCGTTTAACAACGATGGAGAAACATATACTAGAACAGCAATGGGATTAAGAAAGGGAATTATTATACAATTTTATCATAACGAAAAACCACATTATGAATATACTCCTGTAGATATATCAAAAAAAGAATTTGATACATGGTATGATAAAATAATGGAAAAAAATAAGCATATGACTTGGGTGAAAAATTGTTATTGGTATCTTGAAGATTATTCTTGTGTATTAGTTCCTAGGAATAAGAAATGGTTTAATGCAGTATACCCTGATTTTAAGGATTTATGGAATACTATTTTGAAAGAACGAGAAACTGGATATGAACATAGAAAACCAAAAAAATCTAGAAAGAAATCTAAGAAATTAACACCTAATTCACTACAACAATTAGAAACGAATACTAAAACACTATTTATGGACACAACAATTAGTCCAAAAATAGATGAAAAACAAAATATTGTTATAAAGGTAAGAACTGAATCTTTTGATAAAAAAGATTAATCTAGGTTTGAACAAAAAAATCCAACACGTCTACAACCAAACCCTGGTTGACACGTTTTGTCTTCTTCAATAGATTTTTTATTATATACTCCACCACAAATTGTTGGTGGAAATGCAGAACCATCACAAGGTGTTTCCCAATATTTTTTATTATTTGTGGCTTTTTTATATCCTCCTGCAAATTCGCTTGGATGCAAAAGATATTGTTCTGTATTTCCATTGTCACTTAATCCCGGTGTTGCTTTAACTGGATAACTATCTGCTAACAAAAGACGACTTGGAATTTTAGTAGGCATCAATTCAAAATTTTCTTTATAACCAGATAACACTAACCCTATTGCTAAAATAGCACCTAAAAATAATATACTATTAAGAAATTTACTCATTATAAAATATTGATATATTATTTTTCAAAACTAATTATAATATTTTTAACAACCATTTAAAATATTATAATTATACTATTATACATATGATGAATCACGAGGACTCTGTAATCAAACGAAATGGCGAAAAAGAAATTATATCTTTTGATAAGATCTTACAACGGGTCAAAAAACTAGGAGTAGAAGGAGATTACGAATTAAATGTAAATTATACAGCTCTAACAAAAAAAATCATTGATAGATTATACGATGGTATTTCTACTATACTAATAGATGAATTAACTGCACAACAATGTGCATCATTGGCAACAACTCATCCAGATTATGGTGTTCTTGCTAGTAGAATTATGATTTCAAATCATCATAAAAACACACCTGAAAATTTCTATGAAGTTTGTAAAAAATTATATGATTTTACAGATATTCACGGAGAAAATCATCCTATTATCTCCGAAGAACAAATGACTATTGTCCGGGATAATTCAAATGTATTTCAAGAAATGCTAGATTATAATAGAGATTATTTGATTGACTATTTTGGATTTAAAACTTTAGAAAGAGCATATTTATTAAGAATTAATAAAGTTATTATTGAAAGGCCACAGCATATGTGGCTAAGAGTAGCTATTTGTATTCATAAACATAATATTGAAAAAGTGAAAGAAACTTATGATTTTATGAGTCAAAAATACTTTACTCATGCTACCCCTACTCTCTTTAATGCTGGAACCCCTCGTCCACAGCTTAGTTCGTGTTATTTAATTGCTATGGAAAATGATAGCATTCAAGGAATTTATAATACATTGACCGATTGTGCAAAGATTAGTAAATGGGCAGGGGGTATTGGATTACATGTTCATAATGTGAGAGCTTCAGGTAGTCATATCAGAGGAACTAATGGAACTAGTAATGGACTTGTCCCTATGCTTCGCGTATTTAACAATACTGCAAGATATGTTGATCAAGGAGGAGGTAAAAGACACGGATCTTTTGCTATTTACTTAGAACCTTGGCATGGAGATATTGAAGAATTCTTAGAAATGAAAAAAAATCACGGTGATGAAGAAATGCGAGCCAGAGATTTATTTTATGCTTTGTGGATCCCCGATTTATTTATGGAAAGAATAAGTCAAAATGGAGATTGGACTCTTATGTGTCCAGACAAGTGTCCAGGATTAAGTGATGTATATGGGGAACAGTTCAACGAATTATATGAAAAGTATGAAAAAGAAGGAAGAGGTAATAAGACTATGAAGGCTAGAGATTTATGGTTCAAGGTCCTTGATAGTCAGATAGAAACAGGAACACCATATATGCTATACAAGGATGCTTGTAATAAAAAATCAAATCAAAAGAATTTGGGTGTTATCAAATCAAGTAATCTTTGTACAGAAATTGTTGAATACAGCGGACCTGACGAAACTGCTGTTTGTAATCTTGCTAGTATTGCATTGAGTAAATTTGTAAAAGAAACAACTAGTCCATTTAATGAAGAAGTTACTATATACACAAAGACTGAGTGTAAATGGTGTGACCTAATGAAAGCTTTATTGAATAGAAAAAATATTGTTTATAATCAGGTTATTATTTCACCAGAATTATTCAATAATTTCAAAGAAAAACACGGTGTAGATACACTTCCACAACTATATCACGGTGATAAATTAGTAGGAGGTTATACTGCTGTATTAAATATGCTTAGAAATACATTTGATTATGAATTACTTCACAAAGTAACAAAGGTTGTTACTTATAATCTTAACAATGTTATCGATATTAACTTCTATCCTACCGACAAGACAAAAAATAGTAATATGCGCCACAGACCTATTGGTATCGGTGTTCAAGGACTTGCAGATGCATTAGCTATGATGGATATTCCTTTTCATTCAGATGACGCAAAAAAGGCAAATAAACTGATTTTTGAAACTATTTATCATGGAGCATTAGAATCCAGTTGGGAATCCGCTTGTAAAGATGGTCCATATAAAACATTTGATGGTTCTCCTGCAAGTAAAGGAATCCTTCAATTTGATATGTGGAATGTTGAACCTACAAACAGATATGATTGGTCAAAATTAAAAGAAAATATTAAAAAGGACGGTATTAGAAATTCACTACTTCTTGCTCCTATGCCTACTGCTTCTACAAGTCAAATTTTAGGAAATAATGAATGTTTTGAACCATTTACTAGTAATATTTATGTAAGAAGAACAATTGCAGGTGAATTTGTTTGTATTAATAAATTCTTATTAAAGGAGCTTATTGAAATGGGACTATGGACAGACGATATTAAAAATAGTATTATTAGACAAAATGGTTCTGTTCAAGGTGTGAAAGGAATACCAAAGGCATTACAAGATAAATACAAGATTGTATGGGAAATTCCTATGAAACATATTTTAGAAATGGCCGCAGATAGAGGAGCCTTTATTTGCCAGAGTCAAAGTACAAATCTTTGGATGAAAGAACCAACTTATAATAAATTAACTGCTATGCATTTCTTCGCATGGAAAAAAGGATTGAAGACTGGTATTTATTATTTAAGAACAAAAGCAAAAGCTGCCCCTCAACAATTTACAATTGAGCCAGATAAAAATAATAATGTAGAAGAAGATGAAGAAGAATGTTTAATGTGTGGATCATAAATTTCTAATTATATATATAATGTCTGCGTTAAATCCTGAAAATACTCCAGAACAAACTCCAGAACCAGTTCAGGCTCCGGAACCAATTACTGATGAAAAAAAAAGAGAAAAACTAAACATAGCAATGGGTAATCTTAGCAAGAAAGAAATGATATATTTAATAAATTTATTAGATATGCAACCTTTGCCTCAAGAAAAAAAGAAACAATTTTTTTACGCTGTTAATAAAGTTCTTGTGCTAATTAAAAATGGTAAATTTCCAATAAAACAAACTGATAAAAAAGGTAAGATGAAAACGACATTATTAAAAAATTACAAAGGAATAACTTTGAGAGAAAGAATTATGATAAGAAATAATATAGCCAATCTATTTTTAGATACCGCTGATCCAGAATTTCGAAATCCATTCTATTATACTTATAAAGATGGAAAAAAAATCGGTTCATTATTAATGACTGATAAAAAGCAAATAGTAACCCGAATCTATAATACAGTAGTTGATCAAAAACGATTACAAATGTTGATATTGTATCAATTTAAAAATCTAATAGCACCCTTTAGGGGATTTCACTTTGATAAGTCAAATCAAACAAAGAAAAGTGGAGGTAGAAAAAAAAGAAGAAAACAAAAGAAAAAAACAAAAAGACGCCGCAAAACAAGAACGAAAATAAAAAAAAGGAAGAGAAAAAAATAAATATATTAATAATTTTTAACAATATATTTATAACCCACATAATGTATTATAGTAATCTTGTAACTCTGGATGTTCTTGACCATCGAATAAGTCCTTTTCATAAACCATACTATGAAAACATCTAAAACAAACCAAAACATCAATCAGTGAATTATGTAAATTATTTGGTGTTGTATTAAATAACTCTTGATGAAGCTCTATCAGTTTGGGAGGTTTTTGGTAGTTTCCTGAGTGAAATTTGCTAGGTCTCATTAAATTTGTAAATTTCAATCCATGTTTCATTGTACAATATTCTATTTTTCTATGACGGCCTAACCAATTAATTGCTTGGTTCCTCATATACTCAGTTTGCAATACTTTACTATCAAATACTAAATTGTGTGCTATGAGAACTTGACATTTCATCCAATCACTTGTAAATTCCTGCAAAACTCCACTAATATCGACTCCTTCATTTCTCATTTGTTCATTTGTAATTCCGTGAATATCAGAACAAACCTTTGGAATAGTTACTCCTTCAGGTAAACGAATTATATAATCTCGTGTGTATAATTTTTCAGTTACATCGTCATATACCAACCAACTAAGTTGACATACATATGGCCAGGTATATGGACTAGGTTTACTTTTATTTCCGCCCTTGGGCAATCCGTTAGTTTCAGTATCGAATACTATTACTCTCATTTGTGTAGTTATAATTCATTATATAAAAAGTTTTTTAAATTCAATTTTTATATAATTAAATCATTATCGTTTCGAACTCTGGCAATGTCAACATAATACCTTTGTTATCAGGTTCTTTATAAATAGTAAATGTTAGTTTATCCCAAGGGTTATTATTAGCTCTCATTGTAAATTTAAATCCATCCTCTTTTTCTGTCTCTTTTTGACAGTTTGACAAAATTTGCCAAGGCATTGCATAGTATGATGCTTTTTTAGCATATGGAGGTATATCATATAATGAAGGGAATGGGTTTTTTAAACTATTCATATCTTTTTCAATAGTATTAATAGAACATTTTTTATCAACTTTCATAACAACAAATAATGCAATAGAGGATTTTTTATATACAATATTAAACCAATTGGACTGTATGAATTGTCCTAGCATATGATTTCCTCTACTATTTGGTGTCAAGAAGAATCGCCTGGGTTGAACATACCAACATTTATCATTATTACTATAATAAGCAAATACAAACTTGCAACCATCGTGTACTGTAAAGGTCTCATTGGTTTCTGTTGTTCCAAATGCACTCATTATTTACTTTATATACCGATGATATTTCTATATTATTTTTATTCAATTTTCGGTTTACTCCACTTAAAATGCTTGGTTAGTTTTTTATTTACTTTATAATTCTTACAAATCCCAAATGTTTTTCTATGCCAAGGACTTATACCGTGTATTTTTATACCTGACATATGTTGTTTGCTACCATACCCTTTATTCGATTCAATATTATAATATTTATTTAATAACGGATATTTATCACAAAGTTCCGCAATATATTTATCTCTTCCTACCTTTGCCAAAATAGACGCTGCTGCTATTGGTGTATATTTATCATCGCCTTTTACAACGGTTGTATGATTAATATAATCACCATCATATAAACAAGGTTTAAAATAATTTCCATCAACCAAAATATGTTCAGGTTTTACAAGTAATTTTTGAACTGCTTCATGCATTGCATTGTAATTCGCTGCAAAAATATTATGTTTATCAATATAATTTTCATCTTTATAATGAATTACCCAGTCTATAGCATATTCTTTAATATAATCAAACGCTATTAATCTTGTTCTTTCATTCAACTTTTTACTATCTCTCATAAGAGAGTGATTATAACTATCGTCTTGAGGAAGTATAGCTGCTCCAACATATACTCTTCCAAATAATGGGCCTCTGCCTGCTTCATCTAGACCTACTTCTATTTCACCTTCATTCATATACGGTTCCAACATATAATATATTAATAGTGTTTTTTTTTAAGTAACTAAGAATATATTTAATCAATTTAAAGGACACATTATGTATTTTAATATATTCTATGTATCTCTGGATTGTCATAGTTGGCGGTGCCTTCGCATTTTTTGCCTCAGCTGGTATTGGGGCAAATGATGCAGCTAATGCATTTGCTACATCAGTTGGATCAAAGGCTTTAACTTTAAAACAAGCTGTATTTCTTGCAGCAATTTTTGAAACAGCAGGAGCTGTTCTTATGGGAAGTCATGTCACTAATACGATTAGAAAAGGTATTGCTGATTATAAATGTTTTGAGAATGATGCTGATTTACTTATGTATGGTTGTATGTGGGTCATCTTAGCAGTAGGAATATGGTTATTTACTGCAAGTTATTTTGAAATGCCAGTATCTACAACACATTCTTGTGTTGGTGGAATGATTGGAATGGCTATGGTTTTAAAAGGAGCAGACTGTGTTATTTGGTATAAACCCCTTGAAACATTTCCATATGTAGGTGGAGTTGGAGGAATTGTAATGTCTTGGTTTTTATCTCCAGTATTTTCAGGATTAATTGCATGTGGTGTTTTTTATATAACAAGAATAACTGTATTACGAAAGGATTTTAATAGTAGTAGAATCAATTGGGCTTATCCTATATTAATTGGCTCTACTATGACTATTAATACATTTTTTATTATTTATAAAGGAGCAAAAGGATTAGGATTAGATAAGACACCTCTGGATGTTGCATTTGGTGTAGCTTTTGGTATTGGTGGTATAAGTGCTATTATTACATTACCATTGGTTCCCAGATTAAAAAGATATGTTGATAAACAACTTAAAACAAAAAGATCCAATTTAGAATTACCTTCTATTAACGATGAAATAAAAACAAATCAAGTGGAACTAAATATTGCAAATGAAAAAGAATTAGAAAGAGTCGTTACATTGCATAATAATGCTGAAAAGTTTGATTATAGAACAGAAGAAGTTTTCAAATATTTACAGATTTTTACTGCTATATGTGACGCATTCAGTCATGGTGCAAATGATGTAGCAAACGCAATTGGTCCATTTGCAACTATTTGGGTTATCCATCAATCTGGCGGTGAATTAGATAAAAAATCTAGTATGGAAGAAGATGCATACTGGATATTAGGACTTGGAGGAGTTGGAATAGCTATAGGCTTATTTGTATATGGTAAAAAGATTACATATGCTATTGGAGAGAAATTGGTTAAAATTACACCTTCTCGAGGTGTTGCTATCGAATTGAGTTCAGCATTAGTTATTATAATCGGTAGTAGATTAAAAATTCCATTATCTACAACACATTGTCAAGTTGGTGCTACTGTTGGAGTAGGATTATTAGAAGACACAAACAAATGTAGAGGTATAAACTGTAAAATATTTTACAAAACTGCTATAGGATGGATCGTTACTTGTATCATTGTCGGACTCACCTCCGCATTATTTATTAGTCAAGGTGTATATGCTCCATCTGTATATAAAAATACTTGTAATAACATTAGCTCATTCTAAAATCTTGATAACCTATCGGTTCTTCTTCGATTACAGATAATGGTGTTGTTACTAATCTTTCTATTCTCATTTCTATATTAGGAGGCATTTGTTGTGGTATATTCCTATATTCTTCTCTTATTCGTTCTCCTTCTTCACGATGTTCTTTATATAATGTATAACACGCAGTACTGCAAAATAATAAACAATATATACTATATAAAGAACACCAACAACATAAACATTTATCTGCACAATTCATAATAATATATTAAATTTATAATATATTATTTAAATTATTTAGTTTAATGCGCCAACACACATAGAGTAATATAAACGATTAATAAAATACAAAAGAAGTGGTTGAGTCATTAATACTAAAGCATCTGTCATTTTGATTGATTTCTTTTCAAAAAGAGACATAATGCAAGTTATTGCAGCAAAAAGAAAAAGAACAAAGAAAATTACAGATAAGAAATAAAAATAGTCACAATACTTGTGGCTTAATGGGCTAAACAAATCCTGAACAAACATTATAAATTTATATTAGAAAATAATTAATTCAGAAATGTTCCTCTGAGATTTTTGACTTGTTGTGGAACACATGCACAATCTTTCTTTTCTCCATTATTTACTAATGTTGTAACTGCTCTTCTTGCAATTGCTCTTCTTGAAAATGCATTTGTAGAACCAACGCTAGTTTGAGGTGTCGCATTTGGAAATCCCTTTCCTTGCCCAGGCACAAATGCGGAATATGTAACTCCCCCTATAACCTTTGTTCCATTTCCATATGCATTGGGATTCATCAAAAAATTTGTAGAAAGTGTTCGAGTGTAATTAGATGCTCTAGATTGTTTACTAGGTATATGAAGATTATTTTTCATTACTTGCGGTGACCCATTGTTACCAACACCATTTTGTGAATTTATAGCAGTTGCTTGGGATTGTGTTGTCGCGTTATTTGATGTTATAAAACTTTTTACTCTATTATGTGTTAAAGCTCTGTAAGGCATATTATATAATTATTTGATATTTTTTTTTCATAACTTAATTTATATGAAATTAACAAAACTTCATTTGTTTCTTATTATTATGGTTGTTTTACTTTTATCAACTTTAGGATTTAGCATAAAAGAATATTTTGACGGGTCTCATACACATAATTCTGAAGATATTAAAGGTGGCTCACCAGGTCATACTCACAAAATTACACTTGATGGTAATGAAATTCTCAAAGGTGATAGTAAGGATGCTATGGATGATGCTAAAAAAAACAAAGCAGACCCAAATCCAGATCCTGCATTACAACAAGGTTCTAATTATGATCCTTTCAAAAATAATGATACCCACGATCCATTATTAGATAATGATTATAGTAAAACAATAGCAGGTTTAGAAGATATTGTTGTTCCTGGTAGAGGTTCTGGGCGTGGACATCATAATGAAAATGGTGATCATTTACCAGGAGCACATGGAGAAGGAAGAGTTGAAAGAAAAATGGAAAGGAAACTTGAGAAAGAAGAAAGAAAGCTTGCTCAAGAAGCAGGGGTTGATATGTCAAAATATATATTAAAATCTGAAATAGTTCCTCCAGTATGTCCTAAATGTCCGGACTCTAGAACTTGTCCTAGAGAAAAACCTGCACCACCTTGTCCACCTTGTGCAAGATGTCCAGAACCAGCATTTGAATGTAAAAAAGTTCCTAATTATAGTGCCATTGATGCTGCTAATGCTGGAAACCTATTACCAATGCCTAGATTGAACAGTTTTGCTCAATTTAACTAATTAAACAACAAGATTCTTTAGGTTTATTAACATAACCAATCTTGTATCCTTCCCATACTTCTTTAGAAGATTTAGGATGAAAATCATAATCAACTGTGCAATCTGTTCCTGCTTTTTTTATTATTGGTGCGCTTCCAATTGGATGTTTTGATATAAATTTAGTAACATCATATACTTTATTATGTGCAATTAACCAACAATCCGTTGGTATATTATGCCTAGCTACTTCTTTTGTTGTATAATTCATAATTATAAGATATAAATATGAATTTTATATAGTCAATTTTATATATGTCAGCTGTAGCTGTAGGTTATGGAACAGCTATAGGTTGTGCCTGTTTAATATCAAGTATTTATTTTTATTGCACTATGCGTGGTCAAAGATGTTATTATGATGATGAAATAGAAGAAGGAAATAGAACATTTACCGGCGGCGACGGCGTTTAGTTCTTTTTTTTCGGCTCTTTCTGCGTCTCTTGGTTTTACGCTTCTTTTTGTGTGACTTCTTGCGTGACTTTCTCTTGGATTTTCTGCGACGACGACGACCTCCTGCCATAGGTAATTGGTCTCCATATGCCCCTGACGCTGAAAGATTTGTGCCCTCACTTTGAAATACGTGTGGTTTCTTCTTCTTTTTCCCTGGTGCTCCAGGTGTTTTGGTTAGTTTACTAGATTTTCTGCCTGCTGGCGACCCGGGTGCTTGAGGATTTGAACTCATTATATACTAAATAAACAAAAAAAAGAAAATTGATTTAAATATTATCCTAAATATTAAAATCAATCAAAATGAATTTACTTAGATTTCGCATATTCAAACGCAACTTACCTGTAAAGCTTGGTCGTTGGAGAACAGATGAACCAACTGAACTTATATATCGTAAAGTAGAATTAGCTACAGATGACCATTGTGGGAGTGATTTATGTCAAAAAAAAGTTGAACCTAAAAAGGAAAAACCTACCCCTAATAAGATAGTATATGAATTAGACCCATTACTTCCTTATGTTATGTAGAACGTTTCTTCTTACATTTATCATCCATTTGAAATGTGGGCACCTTCTTGTCCTTTGGAACAATTTTTATTACACATTTTGATTTTTTACCATATAATGGTTCTACACATCCTTTTTCTTTCTTTTTCTTCTTTTTTCTTGTCTTTTTTGCACGCATAGATTTTATCTTAATCATATTAGTTTTTTTATCAATATCAATAGTGCATCTTGATCTAAAATGTTCATATCGTTCTCTTACCTTTTCAAAAGTTAAACCAGATTTTTTTCCTAGCATTTTATTAATATGTTCATGCAATTTATACATCCAAAGAGAAAATGTGTGTCGATTGTTTAAGTCTTTAGTTCTCAAAGGTAAATCTTTTAAGTTTTTGCGTAAATTCATTCTACAATATTTACAAGGTAATACATTACGTAAATTCATAACAAATTGTCTATAATGTTTCTTTTCTTTTATAGTAGGCTTTACAGGATAATTAAAACTCATTATGTGTAAATAATGCCACAAACTTGGACCCCATACACTAGTTAACATACCGTCTCCACTTGCAAAATCATCTTTATCATACACTTTCTTGGTTTTATTCTTTCTTACTCTTTTTCTTTTTTTCGTGCGTTTCATAATATATTATCAAAAGAAAAAAAGCTATACAAACATTTTCTCTCCATCAACATAATCCAAAATATTATTTATATCAGTTGTTTTAGCAATATCAATATTATATTTTATTTTCCATATAGCAATATACAAATCCCTTTCATTTGTATATTTCTTGTGATCAAGTAATACTAATTTACCTTTATAATTACGCAGATACATATACTTTATTTTTACAATTAATCTTTATATTCGTTAAAAAATAGTTTATGGTATCTTATAATATACTATATATGTCAGGTGTTCTAAATAGTATACCTAGTTTAACAGGAACAATGGATAAAGTCAAAGGTCTTTTATTCAACAAAAAATTTTTGATTATTATGGTAGTTGTCGTTATATTTTTAGCAGTTGCATTTTATGTTTATAATACTTATGTTGCTCCACGAATTAATCCAGATTTTGTGCCAAATAGAGAATTCGATGATGATGGTCATGACAAAAACGCTACACTATATTTCTTTAGTGTAGATTGGTGTCCATATTCTAAAAAAGCTAAACCCATCTGGAAAAAAATTAAAAAAGCGTTTGATGGTAAACAAATCAATAATATAACATTAAATTTAAAAGAAATTGATGGAGAAAAACAAGAAACAGAACTTGAAAATTTTGAAAATGAATATTTAGTTCCTAATGATAAAAAAATTGACGGATACCCTAGTATTTGGATGGTTAAAGGAGAACAAATAATTGAATATTCTGCAAAACCGGATGTAAATTCATTAACAGAATTTATAAACACTATGCTTTAATATAATTTAAAAATAATTTAGCATATTTTTCTCCTTCTTTTATTAATTTTCTTCTTTCTTCTTTAGACATAACTATATTTTTAGCGTCGTTCATACTTAATATTGAAGATGGTATCATTAATTCATAATCGATTTCTTCATTACACATATAATTATAATTTTCCTTTATCAAACGATATATCATATAGAATCCAAATTGAAATATTGAAGAACCTTCATTAGCTGGTTCTAAAGAATCATCTACTATTTTAAATCCCAAAATTTCTTTTTTATCAAATTCTGGGTTTATATTCTTTAAATCTTCTAGACAAATATTCATTGGATATGGATTTATAACACCACCATCTACATAACAATCTTTTTCAGTATATTGTGGTTGAAAAATAAAAGGCATTGAACAACTTTTATACACAGCATCTATTATTTTCATATCAGGCTTTGTTTTATATGAAAATCGTTCTAATTCAAATTTGGTCATATTCGCTGAAAATATATTCAACTCTATGTTTGAGTGTGTATATAAATCTAATAATGTAGATGATGTATTTAGTCCAGCACCCTTTAATAAATTAACAAATATATCCTCTACAAATTTTCTTTGAATAAACCCTTTTTTACTTATTGTATCAAGTAATGTATCTATAGAAAATTTAAATGATTTATGCCAAGGTTTATTTATTGCATATGATATCATATCATCCCAGTTTAATTTCAAACATAAAAGTGCACCTAATAAGGAACCAACAGATGTTCCATATATTCTTTCAATATTAACTATATTGTAAAAATTTACAGTTGATAAATGTTTTAAGGCTCCTATTGTATAAAATCCTTTATACGCCCCTCCAGACAAAACTATTGTTTTAATTGTCATAATAAATATTAATCGTATTTTTTTAATTGTTTTTTTTCTAAAAAAAACTTAAATGGATAATAATTTTAATGAAAAACTAAATTTAGATGATTTATATAAACAAAAAAAAATTACACAAGATCACAAGATAAAAATTTATCAAAGAGTTTTAGCAAGAGTACATTCTAAAATAAAGGCGACTTCTAGAATGCGTAATAGTGACAAGTTTACATTCTTCTTATTACCTGAATTTATACTAGGTGTTCCAAGATATGATATGGCAGAATGCACTTCATATGTAATGGAAAAATTAATTGATAATGGATTCATGGTAAAATATACACATCCAAATCTATTATTTATATCTTGGCAACATTATATTCCAAATTACCAAAGAGCACAAATTAAGAAAAAAACAGGTGTAAGTGTTGATGCTTATGGTAATGTTATAACTAAAAAGAATAAAAAGAAAGATGACGACAATATAAATAGTTTATTGTTAAAAAATGGATCAAAAGAAGAAAAGAAGGGCATTTTGAAAAAAGGAATCGATAAAAATTATAAATCAATTTCTAGTTATAAACCAACGGGAAACCTTATTTATAATACAAAGTTAATCCAAAAGATTGAAGATGTAACAGATAATGTAAAAATGTAAAAGTACTTAAAAAAGTGTTCGACGCTTTTTTCATAGAACCTTTTCTCTATATATTCCGAATTGGACATTTCAGAAATGTCCAAAATGCAAATTTCTGAAAAAGTTTTTTCTGAAAAAAGGTGCATTTTTTGCGGCAAAGCAAAATGTAGGAAATTACCAGAATCTGGTAAAATATTTGTTACTGTACTTTTTTTTTGTCTGGAAAAAAAAGTATATAAAGTCGTTTTTTTATGTTTCCATATAATAGAATGAAAAAAGAGAAAAAGAGACAAACAAAAATTAAGACTGACAAAAAAAAAGTGAATTATATTTGCGAATGTTGTAACTATAACACACCAAAAAAAACAGATTACTTTAGGCATTTAAAAACAAAAAAACATTTAAAACAAATCCATAGGAAACAAAAAACGACAATCAGTTTTTTTGAAACTGAAAAAACGAAAAAAAACGCAAATACAAAATTTGAAACTTGTCAATGTGGAAAAATTTTTAAGACGAGAGGTGGTCTCTGGAAACATCAAAAAAAATGTAATATTGAAATTACAGACATCGAAAAAAATGTTTCCAAAATTGTTTCCAATGTTTCCAAAAATGTTTCCAATGTTTCCGCACCATACAAGACTGAACCTAATTTGTCTGTTGATGAAGAATTAAAGCATTTACAGTTACAAAAAGCAAAATTAGAAGTAGCAAAGTTGCAAAAAGAAATAGAAAATTTAGATAAGCCCCAAACTTCAACAAATTCACTAACAAATGAATTAGTTGAAACAATAGGTAAAATTGCGGGTAATAACAATTGTAACAATACAAATAACATCTCAATCAATATGTATTTGAATGAACAATGTAAGAATGCGATGAATTTGGAAGATTTTGTAAGAAATATAACAGTAAGTTTGCAAGATTTGGATTATTCAAAACAAAATGGATATGCCAAGGGTATAGCAAATATCTTCATGAAACAATTAGCAGATTTAGAACCGACAGAAAGACCAATTCATTGTAGTGATAAAAAGAGATTACAATTTTATGTAAAAGATGCTGATAAATGGGAAAAAGATAAAGACAATATAAAATTAACATCTAGTATAAAAAGTGTTGGTATGGAACAAGTCAAAAAGATGACAGAGTGGGAGAAAGAACACCCAGATTATATGAATAATCCAAAAGAATTAGAAATTTGGCAAACAATGTTAGAAAGTGTATCAGGAGGTGTAAATAAGGATGAAATTAAGAAAAATGAACATAAAATCAAAAAAGAATTAGGTAAAGTGGTAGATATAAAAGAAGAATTGAAATAGTGCTTTTTTTTCAGTTATATGGCATACCAGAAATAGATCTTAATGCCATTTGATATTGCAAATAAGAATTGCGCAAACACAAAATTGTAATAGCAAATACAAATATTACCGAATAAAATACAATAATAAATAATGTAGTTTGTTCCATTACTTATTATTGATATATAATATTTATCTTTTTTTTCTAGATCTTTTTTTCATTTTTCTTTTCTTTTTTCCACCGCCTGCTGCTGCGGCCGTAGTTGCACTCATTTCTTGAGGAGCTTCTACAGGATTTTCAGTTAGTTTATCAGCTTTCTGTTCGAATTGTTTAATCCTTCTCTGGGATGTTTCTATCATTTTAGATTTGACGATACCTTCAAATAGTTGTAACCCTTTTTGGAAGTCTTCTTCACAACCTATGTAAAGAGATAATATAGTATCTCTAGTTTGAACAGTTAATTCATCTAGTTTTTTTTTAGTTAATTTAGGATTTATTGTAAGAGCTTTTTCTTTTTTTTGTGGATCAATCCAAAATGAAAATAATTCTTTTACTATGTTTAATAATGATTTTTCTAATTTTTGAGATTTAGTAATCATGTTTTTGATATGTTCTGCATATTGCATAAATAATTTATCATTTGCACTACCATTATATGATTTTTTCCATGGACTTGTTATATCACTGCATAATTCTTGATTATGAAAATCTTTTAATGGAATTTCAGAAAATTTATTAATCTCCCATTTTCGAACTGTTAGAGGAGTATCTTTAAATTTAAAGTTCTTTTTTTTCAGTAATTTATCTCTGTTTTTAGGATCTTTAAATTTTATATATACACCATCTGCTTCTTTTTCAACAAAAATGACTTCTCCAATTTGTCTTGAAAAAAATTGTCCAATTGTCATTTCATCAATATTATTATCAATATTTTGAATAATTGCTCCACATTTGTTGGGAAAACATTCTCCTCCTGTAAATGCAATATAAAATTTTTCAAGATCATTTAAATATACCTCTTTTCCTTCATCTGTAACTCCAATATATGTTCCATCACTAAAATTATAATCATCAAAATACAATACTTCTAATTCAGGAATACCTGACTCATCATACAAATTTTTAGTTTCAGTTGATGAGATGGGAACTTGAACATCATCCATCATATTGCTTACTTTTTTATTCATATCACAATTCTTAGCCTTTAAAACAATACCGTTTGCAGTGTTTTGTCTTGGTTTAATAGCATTTATTCTTGCACTACATAAGTTATTATATTTTGTTTTAATTTCCCGACCTTTTGGAATATTTGATCTTTGTTCAAATGAAACTGTTTTTTCAACACCATTTTCATCAAGATATGTATATCTAGGATTAATAGTCATTGCAATTGCTGCAAAAATATGAGCAATTCTTACATAAAACTTGGCAAGACCAATACACATTCTTTTTTTTCTAACTGATGAGTTAACGTCAAGTCTATCTAAATTATCTTTATCTAAATATAAGATATCTGCATTTGCCATTTTATTAATTTCATTCCCGTCTTTTGTTTTTTGATCTAAATAATCAATATTTTTTTCATTTAGATAATGTTTAATAGCTTTTGAAGTCAAGATAACTAATTTATTACAATAATCGGGATTGTGAAGATTTTTAAGATCCTGAAAATTAGCTTTAGTTATATATTTAGCTGCCACATAACTAACTACATTTTCAAATTTCATATTTTCTATGTCGTCTTCTTTATTAGATTCTTGTGATTTTGTCCTAGAATTTTGATTTCCCATATGATAAATATATATATTATAAAATTGAATTAAAAACAAACTTTTATATATTAAATTAAATGACCTCAATGAATTTAGTAAAGAGTAATCAAACAAAAAGAAAACCTAATAAGAAAAAAAACTTGAAGAAGCTATGGGATGCGTTTGATAATGAATCGATGGACACATCTAAAAAGTTAGAAGTAGTTTATAGTAAATCAAATATATCTCAAAGAGAAACTTGTGACATGTGTAATTATTCAGTAGCATATACACAAAATAAATTATTAACTTGTACAAATCCAAAGTGTGGTGTAATATACAAGGATGTGCTAGATCAGGCAGCAGAGTGGAGATATTATGGTGCAGATGATAGTAGTATGGTAGACCCAACGAGATGTGGCATGCCAATCAATCCTTTATTGAAAGAATCCTCATATGGATGTAAAGTAGTGTGTAATGGTAGGTCTTCTTATGAAATGAGAAAAATTAGAAGATATACAGAATGGCAGTCAATGCCTTATAAAGAAAAAGCACAATACGATGAGTTTGAAAAGATTAAAGCATTATCTAGGCAAGCCGGTATTCCCAAAATTATTATTGATGAAGCATTAAGACAACATAAGAGATTATCTGAGATGAAAACTTTTAGAGGTTGTAATAGAGATGGTATAATTGCAGCTTCTGTTTATATTGCAGGTAGAATTCATAATTATCCAAGAACAGCCAAGGAAATAGCAACAGTATTTGTTTTAGATAATACAAGTGCTACTAAAGGGTGTAAAAATGCAGTTACACTATTAAATAAAATGGAAGAGGATGATGATACCTTAAATAAAATTACATTTAACCAAACTAAACCAACAGCATTTATAGAAAGATATTGTAGTAGATTAAATTTGAACAAAGAATTAACAATGGTATGTAAGTTTGTAGCAAGAAAGATAGAACAAAATAATATTATACCTGAGAATACTCCCCATTCCGTTGCCGCGGGTATTGTATATTTTGTGTCTCAAACTTGTCATTTGAATATAAGTAAAAAAAATGTGAATAATGTTAGTGAAATTAGTGAAGTAACTATTAATAAATGTTATAAAAAATTAGATAAAATGAAAGAAGATTTAATTCCTAGGGTAATACTAAAAAAATATGCTGAGTAAAATTATAAATTAAATATTTGTTAATATATTTAATTTATTAGATTTTTTATCATATTATTTCTTAAATTTTGCCAATATTGAGAACCAGCTCCTCCTTTATCTTTAGTTTTTGCACCAGAAGTAACTTGATCTGTATGACATCTATACCATAATAAAACATTTGACAAATTTTTGACAAAACCATGTGTTTTTAACATACGCAATTCTAAATCAAAATCTTCAGCCATATGTTTAAGATTTTTATCATAATTACCAGCTTCTAATATTTTAGATTTTCTATAGCATACAGTAGGATGATTGATAAACCAATGTGATCTTCTATTTTTATATTGTTCCCAAGAAATATCAGGATGTTTTGTAATATTATGAACTTTCTCTTTTACATCATAAAACATAGCAATTTGTCCACCACAAATAGCTACACCAGGATTTTTTTTCATATATTCAACTTGTAATTGTATACGATTAGGTACCATAATATCATCACTATCCATTTTGATAATAATTTCGTTATTACACATAGAAACACCTTTATTTAAAGTATAACCAATACCTTTGTTCCCATCATTTTCACTATAAATAACACTAACAAATCTTGTTGTATTTTCAAATTCATATAACATTTTTTTTAAAATTTTTGTATTTAATTCATTAGAACCGTCATTTATCCAAATAATTTCAAAAAATATATGTCCTACTTGATTTTTAATGGAATTTAGACAATCTTTTATATATGCTGCTTTAGTATCAAGACTAGAAATTAATATACTTACTTTTTCTGTAGGTTCTTTCAAGTGATCAGGTAATTCTATTGAATTCATTATATCATAAGATTGTTTTGTAGATCCCCATTCTTGATTAGCGTATATTTTTTCTCTTCCATTATAACTACAACCAGATACATGAATAGGTAAAAATAAATACGATGGTAATACTGTGATATCGTTCCATTTTTGTCCATGATATAATCTTGTTAATAGTCCCGGACCAACTGTTCTCCACGCGCGCCTACCAGTACTTTTAACTGATATTACATTATTTTTAATCCATTCAATTGCTAATCTAGGTAATTCATGTTTTGGAGGAAAAGCCATTGTTCCTGTTGCTATAAGAGGATGTGTTCTAGCCAATACATCATCATATGTTGTATTGTTACCCACCCATCCAGCATTTCTAACTTGCTCATTTTCATAACCAACAAATGCTTTATATTTTTCTATCAAATAATTAACTGGTTCAATACAAAATGCATCCGCATCTACAAAAAACCCACCATATTCATATAATAATTCCCATCTTAAAATGTCTGCTTTACCATTAATTTCTTCCATTTCATTTACTTTATGCATTAATTTAGATTCAAATCCTCTTTTCTTCATTTCTTCCTCTGTCCATCTTATATATTCAAATCCTTCTTTTTCATGTTTATTTTTCCAAGTGTCCATAAATTTTGTAGGTGGAGATTTTGGACCAATCCACAGTTGATGTATGATCTTAGGTATTTTACTCATTAAATTAATTGATTAATTAGTTTTATATTTATTTTTAATATAATTATAAATTCCTTCAACTGTAAAATAATGTTTAATTTTATTGTATTCTTCATACATTGTATTATATTGTTCTTCTGTAATATTTAATAATATATTTTCCAACTTGTCAATATCTTTTATATTAAGAGATATACAAATTTTACTGTAATCTACCTTATCTTTAAATGGTAACCATTCTTTGTCGTTCCATAAATATATAGGTATAGAACCTAGTTGAAATATTTCAAAAAATCTAAAAGATGATCGACCATATCCTCTTGGTGCTAATGCAAATTTAGAATTTACAGTTGCACTTATAAAATTATGTTGTTTTTGAGCATCTACCGATGGTGTCCATCCATTTGTAAAATGTATAAGAAAATTGGGATTTTTTCCTAATTGCGCACCCATTTCTTTTCGTACATTCGGTAATATATTGTTAGATGTATTTGACCCAATAAAAGAACATAATATAGATTTATCTTTGAATGATTTTCTAGGAATTTTAATTAATGTATCATTTATATCTTGATAAACTAATGGCAATATTTCATCACCTGAACAAGCACCATATACAATTGTATTTTCAGGTAAATCTAGAAGAGAAGCATCATCGTGTTGAACAACTGTGAAATATCCATTAGGTGAAGGATTTTCTTTAACCCAATCATTTAAACTATTCTGCATTTCTTGTTTTTTTTGTTTAAACCACCATTCAATTTGAAAGTTAGTCCATAAAGCAGGAATATATTTTCTCGTATATTGTGTATTTTTATCAAATGTATTTTTTAAAAAATATTCTTCTAAGTAGAGTCCATTTTTAAAGGGTGGGTATGTATCTTTATTTTTACAATAAAATAATGGGGACTGAATCATATATTAATATTTAAAAATATAATTTTAAATAATATTTTTAAATTATATTAATTACTTACATAAAAATACCATAATTAGCTTGAGATAATTTAATATTACTAGTATCGTATGTGATATCTAACTCTTTATGATACGGATGCCAATCACATTTATGAAAAAATTCCTGCCAATATTTATAGGTTTCATAATCATCTGGAGTTCCCCAACAAATATAATTGTCTACTTCAAAGACTTTTACATTTAATTTATCTTTAATATTTTGATTAATAACATCATCTACATAAAATTCATTATTTGTTCTATAGTTTTCTTTATAATTTTTTTGCAATCCTTCTATGAAATATCTTGCTTTTCTAAAAAACATAGTACCTATAATGACATGACTTTTTTTAATATCGTGAACACATTCTATAAATTTTTTACAAGATACACTCTTAATATTATCATTCTCGTCAACATCCATCCACGCATACATATTTGGATTATTTTTACTAGCAGGATTATTTCTGAAACTCCATACAATAACATCTACATTTTTATCATCAACCAATTCTTGATATTTTTCTACATCATAATAAACTCCATTATCACAGGCACTTATCAAAATAGGTTTTTCTAAATCGAAATTGGTAGAATTCAATCCTAATTCACACGTACACGCCTGACCCTCAGTAACTTTATCAATGATAACTATATTAGGATTATTATAATTTTTATCGAGTTCTTGTTTTAAATTATACATTTCAATGTGTTCTCTTAAACAAATAAATGTAAAATTGGATGATTTTGGAATACAATTTACAGCCTGAACTATCATTGGTTTGTTACTAACATCAATCAATGGTTTAGGAACAACATATCCTTTTTTTACAAATCTACTCCCTCTCCCTGCCAAAGGTAATAATGTTGTTGTATTATTATTATCTATAAATTTTGATTGTTGTTTAATTATATTTTTAAAATATCTGGACCAATCTTTATAAATTTCAAGATCGTTTGGTGTTCCCCATTGTAACATATTTTCTATTTCAAATATATTAACTTTTAATTTATCTCTAATTAATAGATTATAAACCATTGATACATAATATTCATTTTTTACTTTCATTTCTAAATCCATCAATTCTTGAAAATATTTTTTCATTATTGCACCTGTCTTAAAATAATATGTTCCGTTTGAGGCATATTCATTCATTCTATTATCGGTAAAAGGTTTTTTTTCTTGAATAGCGGCCATCCAACGATTACCTGATTCAACTTCTTTTAAAAAAGCATAGTTATCAGTTCCAAGCATATGCGGATGAAATCCCTTATAACAAGCAATTGCTCCATCAGCATTTCTACTTCGCGTATCCCTTAAAAATTCTTTATAATTCCACCATGTCCCATAATCACAATAACTAATAATAACTTCTTTATCATCATCAATATTATCAAATATTAAACTTACAGCGTGAACTGGTCCTTGCCTACCCTTAACAGGAACAGAATATATTTCACCATAAGAACAAATATTTTTCAACACTATTTTCATATCTGTTTCATAAAGATGTTTATTATTACAAATAAACTTTATATTTTTTTCACCTGGAAAAAGATTTATAACATGATTAATTATTGGTTTATTATCAACTAATATAAGAGGTTTTGGTGTTTCATATCCTGCATCAACGAATCTTTGTCCTAGTCCTGACATAGGTATTATAATTTGAACATCTTTTTTTACTAAGCTCCATTTGTCCGTGTTATAATACTTTGTGCATATCATATCTAATTTTATATTATTTTCTATAAAATAATCTCTATATAATTCTAGTTTTTTAGGTTGATTTTGTAATTCTGGTGAAACAAAACATAGTTTGAATCCAGCATCCTTTAATAGTCTATATTTTATGGATGTTAGTGGATTTTTTGTAAAACAATCGACCCAAACCCAATTAATTTTACCTTTCATATCTAATATAGTTTCTATACTTTCAAATTCAGAAAAACGAATAGCTATGTTTTTTTCACCTTCAGTACTTAATTTATATATCATTGGGAATGATGAATCAAGGAAAAAATAGTTTTGTATATCATGTTTTTTTAAAAGTTCTAGCACTTTATATTCTATTCTTTCACTTTTAATATTTAAAATAATAAAAGAATGCTGATAATATTTCAAAAATTCATCAAAAATTTCTCCACTTTTGAATGGATCATGAGAAATATAAATATCACCATTTAGATTATCACGTAAATCTATTTCTATACCGTACTGATTAGGTATTTTTTTTAATTCATCCACTGTATTAATTCTATGACAACATATTAATGTCATTATAATTTAAATATATATCTATTATTTAAATTATAATGAAAATAACTTTTATAGGTAATTCTCACGTTGCGCAATTAAATATACCAAAAATGCCAAATGATATTTATAGTATTGATGCAATTAATTCGGCAGGTTCATCTATAAAAGGTCTATCAAATCCTAATTCTAAATTGCAACTAAGTAAAAGAATTGATCATCACTATAATAATCTTTTACTCGATCTCTAAGATCGTCTATTGCAGGTCTTTGACTTTTTAAAGCCCCTGTATCCCCAATGTAATCCAAATTTCCTTGGCTTACAGTGGCTAGTGGGAGACCAAAAGCGCGTCTAGGATCGCCCGATTGCGGAGAAGGCACGTCAAACTTTGAATCTTGCAGTGCTTCAAACCCAAAACCTACATCGTCACGCGCTAGAAAATCCCTAATGGCTTTTTGTTTTGAAGCTCCTTTAATTTCATCTAAAGCTGGATCTCCGCTCTCACCATCAATAACGTCTGGTATTTGTGTGGCGCTAAATTCTCTTGATAC